>Ga0308160_10000080_pt1 | contig 284404 bp, 224 predicted proteins | sample PhyFR1_FD_201036 | JGI IMG/M metagenome (GOLD analysis project Ga0308160, IMG submission 201036) | Phyllosphere microbial communities from UC Gill Tract Community Farm, Albany, California, United States - DLSLF.R1 | ecosystem: Host-associated > Plants > Phyllosphere > Unclassified | place... | reverse complement strand
GCGACGTGATCGGCCTGTACGGCGGCGTGGCGGCGGAAGAGCTGTTCTACGGCGCCCGCGGCATCTCGGTCGGCAGCCAGAACGACATCGAGAAGATCACCAAGATGCTGAACCTGATGGTGGGCCGTCTGTCGATGTACTCGCGCGCCAAGATCGACTACAGCCAGATGGGCAACGACGCCTCGGGCGAGCACACCCTGCGCCAGGTCGAGGAAAAGTCGGATGAGCTGTACAACTACACGCTGAATTCGATCCGCGATTACCAGGACGTGATCGTGGCGATCAAGGACACGCTGCTCGACCAGTACGTGCTGTCCAAGGATGCCGTGTTCGCCCTGCTGGAGCAGCACAAGGAAGCCCTGATGGCAGGCCTGCAGCACGCCCGTCACGCCAGCCTGAAGCTGTGCGGCGAGGCCGAGGAAGCCGTGGCCTGATGTTGAAAGTTTGGTGATAGTTCCGGGCCCGGCCCGGACTTTGCGGCGGCGGACAGCGATGTCCGCCGCTTTTTTTTCAGGGTTTGCCCGGCGCGGCCAGCTCCTCGCGGATCGCGCGCAGGGCCTGGTCGGTCTCGCCCAGCCAGCGCACCGCCAGCTGTAAGGGAATGGCGTCACGCTCGGCGACGGCGGGCAGCGCCAGCGCCGGCAGTGTGTCCCCCGGCGCCTGGGGCGCGGCCGGCGGATCGAGCAGCGCGGCCACGGCGTCCAGGCGCGCGGCCAGCTCGCCGGCGGCCTCGCGCAGAAGGCTGGAGGAAGGCGCGTTCTGTATCGCCAGGAAGCAGCAGTGGCGCACACAGTAGGCGATGCGTGCCAGACGCGCCAGGTGCTGGCGGCGGTTTTCCTTCGACCCCGGATAGGCCGTGCCGGTGACGGGGCCGAGCGCCTGGCGCAACGCCTGCAGCTTGCGGTCCAGTTCGCGCATCGCCGCATGCCGACCATCCGGCTGGCCATCGGGCTGCGCTTCAAGCCAGGTCGCGCGCAGCAGCTCGCCCGCCGCCCGCAGCAGCGCCGCGCTGCGGCTGCCCGATTCGTCGCGGGTGTGGGTCGGGAACACCAGGCGGGCAGCGAGGATGGCGCTGGCCGCGCCGACGGCGGTTTCTTCCAGTCTGAGCAGCAGCAGGCCCGGACTGTTCATGCCCATCAGTTCGTACAGCATGGCCAGCATGGCGCTCAGCAGGACCGTGTAGGTGTTCTGCATGCCGTGGAAGGCATAGTAGCCGGCGGCGATGAACACGAACAGCAGCGACAGCTCGAGGCCGCGGTGGCCGTGCGCCAGTTCGGCCACCGCGATACCGACGGCGACGCCGGCCATCGTGGCCAGCACTTGCCGCCAGGCGCCCGACAAGGTCTGGCCGACGGTGGCGGCGCGGGTGAACACGATGAAGGATGCGAACACGGCCCAGAACCAGTGATCCGGCGCCAGCGCGCGTCCCGCCAGCATGGCGCCCAGCGCGGCGGCGCAGGCCTGCAGCGCGCGCCGGGTGGTGCCGTTTGGCCGCGGCGTGTCTTCCTGCGGCTTGCGCTCGTCGCGCATGGCCGGCAAATGCCCGTCGGCCGGGGGCAGGGCGGCCAGCACTTCACGCGCGCGGCGCAGGCGCCAGCGCAGCGCATCGGGCAAGCGGGCGGTATCTGGATGCTGCGCCGTGCTGCCGGCCGCGCGCGCCGCCGCGGCGACGGTTTCCGCCGCCAGTTCGGCGTGCAGGACCTGGGCGCGCAAGACCGCGGCCTGGCTGTCGTCCGGATGCACCGCAAAGTCGGCGATGCGCGCTTCCAGCCCCAGCGACTGCCGGTTCAGGGCCGCCAGCTGGGCATCGATCCGCTTGCGGCTGGCTCGTCCCAGCCCATGCAGCAGGACGGCGATGCGCGCCCGCCAGGCACGCAGCTCGCTGCGCAGCATCCGGCCGGGGTGTTCCGGCACCAGCCAGAAGCGGATGACGAAGGCGATCGCACAGCCGCCGAACACGAACAAGGGGTGCCACTGCGCTTTCGAAGGCGGGACCTTCAGCAGCAGCGCATAGAAAAAGGACTGGTAGGCGATGGTGCCCAGGCCGGTGGCGCGCGGCCCGAAGCGGCGCACCTCGAAGGCGGCAAAGATGACGAGCAGGAAGCAGATCCCGCTCAGCCAGGGATCGGCGGCGACCAGGCTGCCGAGCACCAGCACCGCGCTGGCGACCACCGGCACCCAGGCCATCGTGACCTGCTGCTGCCTGCGGCCCGCATCGGGCAGGGCGGCCGCGGCAATCATCGGCACCACGATACCGGCCAGGGACAGCTTGTATTCCTGGCCGAGCAGCCGGGTCAGGAGCAGGAAGGCGCCGGCACAGGCACCGGCAGTGAGCACCGCGCGCAGGCTGCTGCGCAGCCGTTCGAGCGCGGGATCGGAAGCGAGCAGGCAGTCGCGCAGATAGCGCAGGTAGGCCCGGAGACGGTGCATGGCGTGGTGTCCGGGCATCCCGGCAGTGGCGGAACCGCCACTGTACAAGATGGCAAGGACAGGCCACGCACGCTTCAGTGCGCCGCCGGGGCCTCCTCCAGGCCATGCAGCACATGCTCCGCCATGCTCCTGGCCAGTTCTCGCTCGCCGACGAACACAGTGCCGCCGGTTTCCTCGCGCAGCAGGCGCGCTTCTTCTTCGCTGTGGGTGCGCACCACGCAGCGGATCGAGGGATTCAGGGCCTTGGCCGTCTCGATCATGGCGCGCACGTGGAAGGTGTCGGGCGTGGCGATCACCAGCATCGAGGCGCGGGCGACGTGGGCCTGGATCAGCACCGCCGGATCGGCCGCGTTGCCGGCCACCGCCGGCTGGTCGCGCCGCCGCAGCTCTTCGACCATCTCGCGGTTCTGCTCCGCCACCACGTAGTGCACGCCCTGCTTGTCCAGCGCCTCGGCGATGCGCTTGCCCACGCGGCCGTAGCCGACCAGCACCACCTGGCCGGTCAGGCGCTCGTGCGTGACCGTCATCGGCAGTTCGGCCAGCGGGTCGGCCGAACGTTCGAGTTTGCGCGCCAGGTCGGACTTCGAACGCAGCCATTCCTGCAGCGGATTGATGGCCTTGAACATCAGCGGGTTGACGGCGATCGAGATGATGGCGCCGGCCAGGATCAGGTTCTGGCCGAGGTCCGGCAGCAGGCCCAGCGACATGCCCAGCGCCGCCAGGATGAAGGAGAATTCGCCGATCTGCGCCAGGCTGGCCGATACGGTAATGGCCGTGTTCAGCGGATAGCGCAGTGCCAGCACGAGCACGAAGGCGGCCAGCGATTTACCGAACAGGACGATGGCGACGACCGCCAGCAGTTCGAGCGGATGCTCGACCAGCACGCGCGGATCGAACAGCATGCCGACCGAAACGAAGAACAGCACCGAGAACGCATCGCGCAGCGGTAGGGTTTCCTCGGCCGCGCGGTGCGAGAGCGAGGATTCGCGCAGCACCATGCCGGCAAAGAAGGCGCCCAGTGCAAAGGAGACGCCGAACAGTTCCGACGAGCCGTAGGCGATACCGACCGCGGCGGCGATCACCGCCAGCGTGAACAGCTCGCGCGAGCCGGTCTTGGCCACGCGCCACAGGAACCAGGGGAAGAGTTTGCGGCCAACCAGCAGCATGAAGGCGACGAAGGCGCCCACCGACAGCAGGGTCTTGCCGAGCGCCAGCCACAGCGAATCGCCAGCGCCATGGCTGCCATCCGCGCTATGGCCGCCCAGCGGACCGGCCAGTGCCGGCAGCAGCACCAGCACCAGCACCGTCACCAGGTCCTCGACCACCAGCCAGCCGACCGCGATGCGGCCGTTGAAGGAATCGAGCTGGCCCCGGTCTTCCAGTGCCCGCAGCAGCACCACGGTACTGGCCACCGACAGCGACAGGCCGAACACCAGGCCGGCGCCCAGGCCCCAGCCCCACAGGTAGCTGACCCCCATGCCCATCAGCGTGGCCACCGTGATCTGCAGCACCGCACCGGGCAGGGCAATGCCCTTGACCTCCATGAGATCGTCGAGCGAGAAGTGCAGGCCGACGCCGAACATCAGCAGCATCACGCCGATCTCGGCCAGTTGGGAGGCGAGCGCCACGTCGGCGACGAAACCCGGGGTGGCCGGGCCGATCAGGACGCCGGCGGCGAGATAGCCGACCAGGGCCGGCAGGCGGACGCGCACGGCGAGCATGCCGAACAGCAGGCCGAAGCCGAGGGCGGCGGCAATGGTGGTGATCAGACTGATGTTGTGGTGCATTAGGACGAGGCCTCCTTATCAAAGATAAACCTGTCCAGTATAAGCGACATCCCACCCTACGGCATCGTCGCCAGCGCCAGCAGCGCCTTGCGCAGCGAAGCCTTCACCGCATCGAACTGCGCGCGGCGCTGGCGCCTGTCGAGCCGGAACAGCATCAGGCCTTCGACCTGCGCCACCACCAGGATCGCGCGCTGCATGGTCTCCTCGTCGGACAGGGCCGGGTTCAAGCCACGGATCAGGTTGTAGACGGTCTTGCGCTCGCGCCCCAGCATCTTGTCCATCAGGCTGGAGGCGAAGGGATTGCGCGAGGCCAGCGCCCAGATCTCGAAGAACAGCGCGTGCGTGACCGGATCGGTGAGCTCGTCCAGGAACATGTCGACCGTGGACAGGAAGCGATCGAGCTGCGAGCGCCCGCGCATGGCCGCCCCCAGTTCGTCCATGCGGGCCTGGAAGGCGTCCATGGTGGTCAAGAGCAGGGCTTCCAGCAGCAAATCCTTGCTGCCGTAGTAGTGCTGGACGTTCGACAGGCTCATGCCGGCCGACTGGGCCACGCGCCGCATCGACAGCCCGGCATACCCTTCGGTGGCGAGCAGGCTGCGCGCCGCATCGAGGATGTCCTGGGCCCGCCCAAGGCCTTTTTCGGTGGTGCTGGACGCCTTGTTTTTCAGGGCGCCGTCGAGAGTCATGTCCATACGCCGATTATACTTTATCGACTAGTACGCTTGACCTATAATTAAGCGAAACTAGGTCGGGTGACCTGATGACGAAGTCAATCAGCGAGGAGACAGGCATGAGCCAGAAAGTATTCGTCAGCGGCGTGGGCATGATCCCGTTCGCCAAGCCGGGCGCCAGCGCCCCTTATCACGAGATGGGCGCGCTGGCGGCCCGCGCCGCGCTGGAAGACGCCGGCATCGTCTATGAAGACGTGGAGCAGGCCTATGTCGGCTACGTCTACGGCGATTCGACCTGCGGCCAGAAGGCGCTGTACGGCGTCGGCATGACCGGCATCCCGATCGTCAACGTCAACAACAACTGCTCGACCGGCTCCACCGCGCTGTACCTGGCGCGCCAGGCCGTGCAGAGCGGCGCCGCCGACTGCGTACTGGTGCTGGGCTTCGAGCAGATGAGCCCCGGCGCGCTGGCCTCGGTGTTCACCGACCGCCCGGCGCCCTTCGACGACTTCGACGCCGTCACCGATCGTCTGGTCGGCAAACCCGAGATCCCGCTGGCGCTGCGCTACTTCGGCGGCGCCGGCCTGGCGCACATGGAAAAATATGGCACCCCGCTGGCGGCCTTTGCGCGCATTCGCGCCAAGGCCAGCCGCCACGCCGTCAACAACCCGCTGGCCCTGTTCCGCAAGGAGGTCAGCGAGCAGGATGTGCTGGACGCGCCCGCCATCTGGCCCGGCGTGATGACCCGCCTGATGGCCTGCCCGCCGACCTGCGGCGCCGCCGCCGCGGTGCTGGTCTCCGAGAACTTCGCCAAAAAGCACGGCCTGCGCGCCGACGTCCACATCGCCGCCCAGGCCATGACCACCGACCGCCCGGGCACCTTCGATGCCGGCGACATGATGCGCCTGGTCGGCTACGACATGAGCCGCGAGGCCGCGAACAAGGTCTACGCCCAAGCCGGCATCGGCCCCGAAGACCTCGATGTGGTCGAGCTGCACGACTGCTTCGCCCACAATGAACTGATCACCTACGAAGCCCTGGGCCTGTGCCCGGAAGGCGGTGCCGACAAGTTCATCCAGGACGGCGACAACACCTACGGCGGCAAGGTCGTCACCAACCCGTCCGGCGGCCTGCTGTCGAAAGGCCACCCGCTGGGCGCGACCGGCCTCGCGCAGTGCTTCGAACTGACCCATCAGCTGCGCGGCAGCGCCGGCGCACGCCAGGTCGGGAACGCGAAGGTCGCGCTGCAGCACAACCTGGGCCTGGGCGGCGCCTGCGTCGTCACCATGTACCGCGTATGAAAGGCGACACCAACATGCACTACGTCTCCCCCTGGATGGATGCCGAACTCGAAGGTTTCCGCGATGCCGTGCGCCGCTTCGTCGACCATGAAATCGCGCCGCACCAGCAGCGCTGGCGCGAACAGCAGCACGTCGACCGCGAAGTCTGGCGCAAGGCCGGCGAGATGGGCCTGCTGCTGGCCGACATCCCCGACGACTACGGCGGCTCGGGCGGCAGCTTCGCCCACCAGTGCGTGGTGTTCGAGGAGCTCTGCTACGCCGGCGACACCGCCTTCGGCCTGCACGTGCACGCCATCGTCGCGCATTACCTGCTGAACCAGGGCACCGAAGAGCAGAAACGCCATTACCTGCCCAAGCTCGCCAGCGGCGAGATGATCGCGGCGATCGCCATGTCGGAGCCGGGCGCCGGCTCGGACCTGAAGGGCATCCGCACCACCGCCACTCGCACCGACAGCGGCTATCGCCTGAACGGCTCCAAGACCTTCATCTCGAACGGCTACATGGCCGACCTGATCCTGGTGGTGGCCAAGACCGATCCGGCGGCGGGCGCCAAGGGCGTGTCGCTGATGCTGCTCGAAACGAAGGACAATCCGGGCTTCCGTGTCGGCCGCATCCTGGAAAAGGTCGGGCAGAAGGGCCAGGACACCTGCGAGCTGTTCTTCGACGATGCCCACGTCCCGCTGGCGAACGTGCTGGGCGGGGAAGAGGGCAGGGGCTTCGCCCACCTGATGACCGAGCTGCCTTACGAGCGCACCATCGTCGGCGTGTGCGGCGTGGCCTCGATCGAGCGCGCCATCCGGCTGACCGTCGAGCATGCGAAGGAGCGCAAGGCCTTCGGCCAGGCCCTGATCGAGATGCAGAACACCCGCTTCGTGCTGGCCGAGGCCAGGACCGAGGCCTTCGTGGCGCGCGTGTTCGTCGACCGCTGCATCGAGGACCTGATTGCCGGGCGCATGGATACGGTGCAGGCCTCGATGGCCAAGTACTGGATCACCGACCTGCAGTGCAAGATCGTCGACCAGTGCGTGCAGCTGTTCGGCGGCTACGGCTATATGCTGGAGTATCCGATCGCGCAGATGTACCTCGACGCTAGAGTCCAGCGCATCTACGGCGGCGCCAACGAGATCATGAAAGAGATCATCGCCCGTTCCTTGTGACGCTGGGACGACATTGAGCCGGTAGGGTGGGCACCCCGTGCCCACGTGTCACGTACGCGTACCGCCGGTATCCGCGTGGGCACAGGGTGCCCACCCTACGTGGAGAATCGAATGGCAGGACCGTTAGCAGGATTAAAAGTCATCGAAATGGTCGGCATCGGCCCCTGCCCCTTCGCGGCGATGATGCTGGCCGACATGGGCGCGGACGTGATCCGCATCGACCGCAAGCCGGATCCGAAGGCGCCCAATCCTTACCCGATGCTGGGCACGAAGTTCGACGTGATGGCGCGCGGGCGACGTTCCCTGGCACTGGACCTGAAGGACCCGCGCGCACGCCAGCTGCTGCTCGACCTGATTGCCAAGGCCGACGTGCTGGTCGAAGGCTTCCGGCCGGGCGTCATGGAAAGGCTGGGACTTGGGCCCGACTGCTGCCTGGAACGCAATCCGCGCCTGGTCTACGGCCGCGTGACCGGCTGGGGCCAGACCGGGCCCTTGTCGCAGGCGGCCGGGCACGACCTGAATTACGTGGCACTGTCCGGCATGCTGCACGCGATGGGCCGTGCGGATAGCCCGCCGGCGCCGCCGCTGAACCTGGTCGGCGACTTCGGCGGCGGTGCCATGATGCTGGCCTTCGGCGTGGTCTGCGCCGCCCTCGAAGCGAAGAACTCCGGCAAGGGCCAGGTGGTCGACGCCGCCATGACGGACGGCGCGGCGCTGCTCGGTGCCATGATGTACGGGCTGCGCGCCTTCGGGTCCTGGAGCGATGCGCGCGAAGCCAACCTGCTCGACGGCGGCGCGCCGTTCTACGACTGCTATGCCTGCGCCGATGGAAAATTCATCTCGATCGGCGCCATCGAGCCGCAGTTCTACGCCGAGCTGCTGGCACTGACGGGCGTGCAGGACCCGCAGTTCGGCAAGCAGTGGCGCCAGGCCGACTGGCCGGAGCTGAAGCGCAAGTTCGCCGCACTGTTCGCCACCCGCACCCGCGCCGAATGGTCCGAACTGCTGGAGGGGACCGACGTCTGCTTCGCGCCCGTGCTCGACATGGCGGAAGCGCCGCGGCATCCGCACAATGCGGCGCGCGGCACTTTCGTCGAACGCGATGGCGTGACCCAGCCGGCGCCGGCACCGCGCTTCTCGCGCACCCAGGCCGAGATCGGCCCGGCGCCGTCCAGCCCCGGCCAGGATGGCGCCGCGGTGCTGGCGGATTGGGGTTGGAGCGCGGCCAGCGTGGAGGCGCTGCGGCGCGCCGGCGTCCTCTAGGCTGGGCTAACATGGCGGCATGAATAAAACCGCGGAATTGCGCCAGTCGAAGCGGCTGGCGCTGTCCTTCTTTGCCGGCGCGGCCGCGCTGTTCGTGCTGTCGCTGTTTTTACCGCCGAACTGGTGGACCGGCCTGCTGAAGGCCTTCGCCGAAGCCGCGATGGTCGGCGCGCTGGCCGACTGGTTCGCGGTGGCGGCGCTGTTCCGGCGCATCCCGATTCCCTTCGTCTCGCGCCACACCGAGATCATCCCCGCGAACAAGCATCGCATCGCCGACAACCTGGCCGCCTTCGTGCACGAGAAATTCCTCGACACGGATTCCATCGTGCGCCTGATCCAGCGCCACGACCCGGCGCAGAAGGTGGCCGACTGGCTCACGCATCCGGAAAACACGCAGCAGCTGGGCCGCTACCTGGTGCGGACCGCCGGCTGGGCGCTCGACTTCATCGAGGATGCGGCGGTGCAGAACTTCGTGCGCCGCGCCGTGCACGGCATGATCCAGGGCGTCGATCTGTCGAAGACGGCGGGAACGATCCTGGAAAGCGTGACGCGCGACGGCCGCCACCAGGAGCTGCTCGACGAAGGCATCCTGCAGCTGGCGAAGCTGCTCGCCAACGAAGACACCCAGGAGCTCATCGCCCAGGGCATCGTCGACTGGCTGCGCGAGGAATACGCTTTCATGGAAAAGATGCTGCCTTCGGAGCTGATCGGCCGGAAGGGCGCGGACATCACCGTCAAGCTGGCGGCCGGCATCCTGAAACGCGTCAGCGAAGACCCGCAGCACCCGCTGCGCCAGCGCTTCGACGCCTTCACCGGCGACTTCATCGCGCGCCTGCAGAGCGACCCGGCGTTCGAGCAAAAGGGCGAGGACATTAAGCGCTACCTGATCGGCGACGAGACCCTGAACGGCTATCTCGGCTCGCTGTGGAGCGACCTGAAAGCCTGGATCAAGGCCGACCTCGACAAGGAGGATTCGACCCTGCGCCGGCGCCTGGAAGCGACCGGCGCCTGGGTCGGACGCACGCTGGCCGAAGACCCTGCGCTGCGCGCCTCGCTCAACGAGAACCTGGAGCTGGCGGCGCGCGGCGCGGCGCCCGAGTTCGCGGGCTTCCTGACGCGCCACATCGCCGACACCGTCAAGAACTGGGACAGCCGCGAGATGTCGGAGCAGGTCGAACTCAACATCGGCAAGGATTTGCAGTACATCCGCATCAACGGCACCGTGGTCGGCGGCCTGATCGGCGTCGTGCTCTACCTGCTGTCCGCGTTGCCGATGCTGCTAAGATGAGCGCAACGCCGTCGATCTTCAGGAGCCGTCATGACACAAGCATTGAATGCACTGCTGGCCGGCACGCCGGAGGCCGAACTGCTGCCCGGCCGCGACCTGCTCGAGCTGGCGCGTTACCTGATCCCGATGGAAGCCAGCCTGGTGCAGGGCTGCCTGGTGGCGTCCGGCATCCCGGCGGTGCTGGCCGACGCCCACCTGGTGCAGACCGACCTGCTGCTGGCGCCGGCGCTGGGCGGCGTGCGCATCCTGGTGCCGGCGGATTACCTGGTGCAGGCGCAGGCGGTGCTGGCGGCGTTCGAGCGCGGCGAGTTCGCGCTCGATGAGGACAGCGACGTCAGTGGCAACTGATCAAGCCGACAGCTTCTGCATCTCCCGATACAAATCCGACTTACCCTCGAAGCCGATACCCGGCAGGTCCGGCATCGTCACAAAACCGTTTTCGACCTTCACCCCATCCGGAAAGCCGCCGAAAGGCTGGAACAGGTCCGGATAGGACTCGTTGCCGCCCAGGCCCAGGCCGGCCGCGATGTTCAATGACATCTGGTGGCCGCCGTGCAGGATGCAGCGCGTGCGCGACCAGCCGTGCTGGTGCAGCATGTCCAGCGTGCGCAGATATTCGACCAGGCCGTACGACAGCGCGCAGTCGAACTGCAGCCAGTCGCGGTCCGGGCGCATGCCGCCGTAGCGGATCAGGTTGCGCGCATCCTGCATCGAGAACAGGTTCTCGCCGGTCGCCATCGGCTTGTCGTAGTAGTTGCGCAGCGTCGCCTGCAGCTCGAAGTCGAGCGGGTCGCCGGCTTCCTCGTACCAGAACAGGTCGTACTGCGACAGCGCCTTCGCATAGCGGATCGCGGTGTCGAGGTCGAAGCGGCCGTTGGCGTCGACCGCCAGCTTCTGGCCATCTCCGAGTACGCTGAGGATCGCGTCGATGCGGCGCAGGTCCTCGTCGAGCGATGCGCCGCCGATCTTCTTTTTGACGACCGTGTAGCCGCGGTCGATGTAGCTGCGCATCTCGTCCTTCAGCTTCGTGTAGTCCTGGCCCGGATAGTAATAGCCGCCGGCCGCGTACACGAAGACCTTGCGCTCGGGCCGGCCATTGCCGTAGCGGTCCGCCAGCAGCTGGAACAGCGGCAGGCCTGCGATCTTGGCCACCGCATCCCACACCGCCATGTCGATGGTGCCGACCGCCACCGAGCGCTCGCCGTGGCCGCCCGGCTTCTCGTTGGTCATCATCGCGGCCCAGATCTTGTGCGGGTCGAGGTTGCTGCCGCTGTCGTCGAGCAGGCTGCCTGGATCGGCTTCCAGCACGCGCGGAATGAAGCGCTCGCGCATCAGCGTGCCCTGGCCATAGCGGCCGTTCGAATTGAAGCCGTAGCCGACCACCGGCTTGCCGTCGCGGATGACGTCGGTGATCACGGCCACCAGGCTCAGCGTCATCTTGCTGAAGTCGATGTAGGCGTTGCGGATGGAAGAGCTGATGGGGAGGGTCTGTTCGCGGATCTCGACGATTCTCATGGTGGCTGCCTGCGTGTGGTCTTTGGAGCCATCAGCTTAGTCGCCGCGGCCACGTCTATAATTTCCCAGGGATGAAATCATTATTAACCTGGAGTGAATAATCGCATGCGGCCGGACAGCACCCTCGACATGGAATTCTTCGTGCTGGTGGCCCGCCACGGCAGCCTGGCCGCGGCCGCGCGCGCGCTCGACCTGACGCCGCCCGCGGCCACCAAACGCCTGGCCCAGCTGGAGGCGCGGCTGGGCGTGCGGCTGGTGAACCGCACCACGCGCCGCATCAGCCTGACGGGCGAGGGTGAGACCTACCTGTCGCACGCGACGCGCATCCTCGCGTCGATTCGCGAAATGGAAGACGCCGTCGCCAGCGGCCGCGCCGCGCCCAAGGGGCTGCTGCGCGTGAATGCCACCCTCGGCTTCGGGCGCACGACGATCGCGCCCATCGTCTCCGCATTCGCCAAGCGCTACCCGCAGGTCGAGGTGCAGATGGAAGTGACGGACCGCCCGGTCGACCTGGTCGACAGCGGCTACGACCTGGCGATCCGCTTCGGCGCGCTGCCGGACACGCGCCTGAACGCGCGCCGGGTGATGAGCAATCGCCGTTTCCTATGCGCGTCTCCTTTGTATTTGCAGCGGCACGGCACGCCGTCTTCATTGGCCGACCTGGCCCGGCACCGCTGCATCGTGCACCGCCAGAACGACGAGGCGCACGGCGTCTGGCGCTTTTATTCAGGCGAAGGGGAAGAACACAGCGAGACGATGAAGGTGCATGGCGCGCTGTCGAGCAACGACGGCGACATCGTGCTCGGCTGGGCACTGGATGGACACGGCATCCTGGTGCGTTCGGAATGGGACCTGGCGAAGTATGTGGACAGCGGACGCCTGCACATCGTGCTGCCGCAGTACCGGCTGCCGTCGGCGGATTTGTTTGTGTATTACCTGAACCGGCGGAATCAGGCGGCGCGTACGCGGGCGTTCATCGATTTCCTGGTCGAGCATTTTCAAAACGTCGCGGGCAGCTCGATATAATGCAGGAATGTTTATTCTGAGAAACTAATCATGCCGACGTTTTCGAGCATCTTAGATTCATTTCCGGAATCTCAAGCGTCGCAATCCAGTGCACCCAGGCGCATCAATGCGTTCATGTACCTGTGTCTGGTTGTTAGTGCCGCTCTTTTCGGATCCGGATTTTATTGGCAACAGCGAGCGCTTATTTATGCCGCAGTTGTCCCCTTGTCCTTCTCGGTAATCACAATCTTGATCAAGATTGTTTTCGAGTTAAAAGACAATAAAGAGATGTTCAAGAATCCAGGCGGGTCGCTTGCCGATGGGCTCGATCAACGTTTCGCACAAGAGAAAGTCATTGCTGCCGAGCTGGCAGCAAACGATCTGATTGAATTGCAACGCATGAAAGCTCGACTTGATGCCGATTTGATCAGGACTGAGCGCTGGTTAGACGTTCTGAAACTGTTATCGATGCTTGCTCCAGCCGTGTTTATTCTCGTGACGGCGGGTATCTTCAAGCTACCTGATTTTATTCAGGATATCTTCAAAGTTGCGGTTGCAGCAGCGACTGTCGGTGCAATCGCTGCTGCGATAGCGATTCATCGAGGGCTCGTCGGATTACGTACCATATGGTCGACTTTGCACTACGCGATCGAACTAGTGGAAGAGAAGAAAAAGAAGCGCTTTCGAAAAGTGTCGCGCAAACGTGGCGAACGCGCGGCCTAGCTCTCCATCGAAATCTCAACGATCTTGCCCTTGCCATCGAAGCGCACGCTGACGACATAGTCGGTGACCTTGCCCGGCAGGGTGAAATCGAGGTATTCCATCTCATCGCTTTCGCCCCAGTGCGCATGCAGTTCGAGAATGTCGAGCACGGCGGACGGATCGGGGCGGGCCGTGTGCAGATGCTGTTGCCAGTAGTCGGACGGCAGCTCTTCCAAATGGAAGGCGACGAACATGGCGACGCCGGATTCCTCGTCCTCCATGTCGAAACCGTTCTTGATGGCCTGGCGTGCGGCGCTCTCGCGGCGGGACAATTCGGCGGCTTGGTCGGTCATGGGCGTGCGCTTTCAGTGTTCAGGTATGGCGATTGTAGGGCCGCGCGTGCACCTCATCCGAAGTCTTTCGCAGGCGCGGCCAGAATCTGGTCATTGTATCGGGCAGGGGCATGAAGCGGTAGGCGACCGCCGATGCGCTGAATTCCGCTTCCAGCGCGGCCTATTCGGCGGGCGGCATGGCCAGGAAGGCCAGCTCGCTGGCGTGATAGGAATCGACGCAAAAGCGGATTTCGGCGATGCCTTTTACCAGGCGGTTCAGGGTCAGCAGCACCACCATGTCGTCGTTGCGGTCGTGCTTGACCGGGGCCCGCAGCCTGCGTCCGCGATGCGCGAGGTAGACGTTTTCCTTTTTGCCTTCGACGCTAAAAGCGACGGGCGGCACGCCCAGCTTGCCGGCGAATTGTTCGTTCCAGCGGTCGACGGCATCGCCATTGCCGGTCCACAGGAATTCGGCGGCATGCTCGTCGCGCTGGATGTAGCGCGTCCATGAACTCTTGTCCTTGGGGAGCATCAGGATGGCGCGTGCCGACGCGTAGGAGGCGGAGCGCTTAACCTGCGCACGCGGTGCACCGGGCGCGGCGATGGCGCCATTCTTCAGGAACAGGGCGCCAAGGAAAAGGAAGAGGCGTCGTTGCATGGTCGTCTCCAATGCCGGGGAGCCGCTATTTTACAAAAAATTTCCATTGGGAAATGCGGCAATACTCACGCAGAGGCCGGCATACATTTTCGTCTTTTCTTGGCATACTGCCCAGACCGGCATTTCGCCGCCACACAACGATAACGAGACCGCCAAGTGAACCCGACCCGCGACCTTGCCACCTCCATCGCCGCTGCCATCGCGCTGCTGGCCGCTTCCTGCACTGCCATCGCTGCCGCACCCATCCCTGATCGTACTGCGGAAACCCTGCAAAAACTGGCCGATGCCGCCGGGCCGCCGGGCTTCGAGGAGCCGGTACGCGCACTGCTGGTCGGGATGATGAAGCCGCTGGCCAGCTCGCTGAGCTACGACGGCATGGGTTCGATCATCGCTACGCAGGGTACTACCGGTCCGAAGATCATGGTCGACGCCCACATGGACGAACTGGGCGGCATGGTCCGCCGCGTCACGCCCAACGGCCTGCTGACCATGCAGATGCTGGGCGGCTGGCTCGACCAGGCGCTGCCGGACCAGCGCTGGGTCATCATCGGCAGCAAGGGACCGGTGAAGGCGGTGACCGGCATCCGCGACGTGCACGTGGTGCCGGCGGAAGAGCGGACCAAGGTCTATCCGCGCGATTCGCTGTTCCTCGACGTCGGCGCGGCCAACGAGGCCGAGGTGCGCGCGATGGGCATCTCGCCGGGCGATCCGATCGTCCCCGATGCGCCCTTCGAAATCCTGAACGGCACCCAGAACTATCTCGGCAAGGGCTGGGACGACCGCGTCGGCTGCGCCGTCATCGTCGAGGCCATGCGCCGCCTGGCCAATGAGCCGCATCCGAACCAGATCGCGTGGGTGATCACGACCCAGGAAGAGATCGGCCTGCGCGGTGCGCACACGGCGGCAGAAGTCGTGAAGCCGGACCTCGGTATCGCCCTCGAAGGCGGGATTACCGGCGACGTGTTTCCGGGCCATCCGGAAGAGACCCAGGTGAAACTGGGCGCGGGACCGGGCATCTTCCTGTACGACTCGTCGGCGCTGCCGAACCGGAAGCTGACGGCGTTCGTGAAGCAGACCGCGGCTGAGCGCAAACTGCCGCTGCAGCTCGATCTGGTGCAGGGGTATGGCGACGATTCGGCCGAGATCCAGAAGAGCCATGGCGGGGTGCCGACCGTGAATCTGGTGGTGCCGGTGCGTTATACGCATGCGCATAACGGGATCATGAATCGGCGGGATTTCGATCAGATGGTGGAGCTGGTGGTGGCGATGCTGAAGAAGCTGGATGCGGCGGAGGTGCGGCGGATTCGGGATTTTGCGCCTGAGGGGCGGTAATTACTTGATTCGCGTGTTGGAGACCAGATGCACATAGGTTCACAAACAGATTTCATTGAAATCCTTGAGTTGGAGCGCGCGCCCCACGGCGTGCCGAATCCTAGTAATGTTCGCATTTCTGTCCAGGTAACTTTAGGGGAGTTCAATGGAAAATACGAGTCGGTGTGGCTGGAAGAGCCTTGCCTTCGAGACTTTGTCCGGGAGCTTGAAAGGGTTGAAAAGACGCGTAAAGGTTGTGTAACGCTCAAGAGCGCTAGTCCGGATGAGTTCGTTTTAACCATCGCCTCCCGGGGTGCTCTTGGCCGTTTTGCCGGGGAAGTTTCCCTGACCCGCTACCGTTATATCGACGGTACATTGTGGCCAGCCACGGTTTCTGGAGATTTTGAAATCGACCCCACGTCTCTGCCATCCTTATTGGAAGAGTTCCGAAGCCTACATGGATCGAACGATTAGCGGATGACGAAGCTGTCTGCCAGAAAAAAAAGCCGCCGATTCGCAAGAACCGGCGGCTTTTTTTCTACTGCTATTCTGGTGGTGATAGGTGGACTTGAACCACCGACCCCAGCATTATGAGTGCTGTGCTCTAACCAGCTGAGCTATATCACCGAAACTGGTACTAAAACAAAATGGCTTAGCCTTTTGAAAGCCAAGCCATCTCGCGGAAACTTGGTGGTGATAGGTGGACTTGAACCACCGACCCCAGCATTATGAGTGCTGTGCTCTAACCAGCTGAGCTATATCACCAAAACGGGTTGCATTATGCCGTCAGCACCCAAGACTGTCAAGGTTACGCGCTTCGAATGTGCTTGTCCAGTGTGGCTAGAAGTTGCGCCGTCGCATCGGACGCCAGGCAATCGATGACGATCCGCTCCGGCATCGAGCGCAGCCAGGTCAGCTGGCGCTTGGCCAGTTGGCGCGTGGCGACGATGCCGTTCTCGCGCAGCTGCCTGCGGTCGTATAGGCCGTCGAGGTATTCCCAGCTCTGGCGGTAGCCGACGCAGCGCATAGCCGGGAGGCCCAGATGCAGGTCGCCGCGTGCGCGCAGGCCGGCTGTCTCGGCCACGATGCCGGCATCGTCGCGTTCGCCCAGCATCTGCTCGAAGCGCAGCGCGATGCGTTCGTGGAGCACTGCGCGGTCCGATGGTTCCAGCGCAAACGAGAGCAGCTCGAAAGGCAGCACGGTCTTTTCGCGCCGCGCCAGCAGCTCGGACATCGGCTTGCCCGACAGTTCGATGATTTCCAGCGCGCGGTTGATGCGCTGGGCGTCGTTCGGCGCCAGGCGCTCGGCGGTGACCGGGTCGAGTGCGCGCAGCTTCGCGTGCATGCCGGGCCAGCCGATGCGCGCGGCTTCTGCATCGATGCGGGCGCGGAGATCGGCATCGGCGGTCGGCAGGTCGTCGAGGCCATCGACCAGGCCCTTGAAGTACATCATCGTGCCGCCGACCAGCAGCGGCAGCTTGCCGCGCGCCTGGATCTCGGCCACCAGCTGGATCGCGTCTTCGCGGAACTGCATCACCGAATAGGACTCGAGCGGGTCGATGATGTCGATCAGGTGGTGCGGCACGCTGGCCAGTTCTTCGGCCGTCGGCTTGGCGGTGCCGATGTCCATGCCGCGGTAGACCAGGGCCGAGTCGACCGAGATGATCTCGACCGGCATCTGTCGGGCGATGGCCAAAGCGGCGGCGGTCTTGCCGGACGCGGTCGGGCCCATGATGGCCACGGCCATCGATTTGTGATTCGCAGTCATAAATAAATAAAGGCTTACTGCCCGCGCAGGAACAGCTTGTCGAGCGCGGAAATCTCCAGCTGCACCCAGGTCGGGCGGCCGTGGTTGCATTGGTCGGCGCGTTCGGTCGCTTCCATCTGGCGCAGCAGGGCGTTCATCTCCTGCACGCTGAGGATGCGGTTGGCGCGCACTGCCGTGTGGCAGGCGAGGGTGCCGAGCAGTTCGTTGCGGCGCTCGATCAGCACGCGCGAGCCGCCGTATTCGCGCACGTCGCGCAGGACGTCGCGCGCCAGCGTCTGGGCATCGGCGTTCTTCAGCAGGATCGGTACCGCGCGCACCGCCAGCGTGGTCGGCGAGACCGCGGCGATGTCGAAGCCGAGCGCCTGCAGCGTCTCGCGATTTTCCTCGGCGGTGCCGACTTCGACGGCGTCGGCGAAGAAGGTCACCGGGATCAGCATCTGCTGCACCTGCATCTGCTCGCCGCCGGCCTGGGCGTCGAGCGCGTTCTTGAGCTGCTCGTACAGGATGCGCTCGTGGGCCGCGTGCATGTCGACCAGCACCAGGCCCTTGCGGTTCTGCGCCAGGATGTAGATGCCGTGCAGCTGGGCCAGGGCGAAGCCGAGCGGGAAGTCGTCGTCGGAGGCGGGCGGCACGGTGTTCGGGACCGGCAGCTCGAAGCCCGATGGCGCGGGCCGGGATGCCGTCGCCGTATCGCTGTCGCGCATGCCGGTGAACAGGGCGCCATAGCTTTCGGTGCGCTGTGCCACGCCGCCGCCGCTGCCGCCGGACGAGGGCGAATAGCTCGAGGCGTAGGGCGAGGCCGGCGTCAGCTGCGAGCCGAACGAGGTCTGCTCGTGCGGACGGCGCCAGGACGGCGTGCCGCCGCCGCTATTGCCGGACTCCCGTCCAAAGCCGCCGCCCCAGGACGCGCCCGAGGAGCCGCTAGACGCCGCGATCTCGGCCGCGCTGACCGGTGCCGGCGCGTTGCCGTGCGCGGTGGCCGAGGTCTGGGCCAGCGCGCGCTGCACCGCGTGGAATACGAACTGGTGGACCGCGCGGCTGTCGCGGAAGCGCACCTCGATCTTCGATGGGTGCACGTTGACGTCGACCATGGCCGGGTCCAGCTCCAGCGCCAGCACATAGCTGGGGAAGCGGTCGCCGTGCAGCACGTCCTCGTAGGCGGCTTTCACGGCGTGGACCAGCAGCTTGTCGCGCACGAAGCGGCCGTTCACGTAGAAGAACTGGCCGTCGGCGCGCGCTTTGGAGGCGGTCGGCAGGCCGACGTAGCCGTGCAGGCGCAGCGGGCCGGCGCTTTCATCGAGCTGCAGGCGCGCTTCGGCGAAGTCGTTGCCGAGGATCTGGGCGCTGCGCTTGGCCGGCTCGCTGACGTTCCAGTGATCGATGGTGCGGCCGTTGTGCGTCAGGCTGAAGGACACGTCCGGACGCGCCAGCGCGATGCGGCGCACGACTTCGGCGCAATGGCCGTACTCGGTCTGCTCGGATTTCAGGAACTTGCGGCGCGCCGGCGTATTGAAATACAGATCCTGCACGTCGATCGTAGTGCCGAAGGCGCCGGACGAGGGCGAGACCGTGCCCTGGTGCGAGCCGACGATCTCCCAGGCGTGCGGCGCGTCTGCCGTGCGCGAGGTGATCGACACGGCCGCCACCGAGGCGATCGAGGCCAGCGCCTCGCCGCGGAAGCCCAGCGTGTTCACGTTCTCGAGGTCGGTCAGCGAAGCGATCTTCGAGGTCGCGTGGCGGGCCAGCGCGAGCGGCAGTTCTTCTGGCGGAATGCCTTTGCCGTTGTCGGTGATGGCGATGCGCTTGACGCCGCCTTCCTCAAGGCGGATCGTGATCTGGGTGGCGCCGGCGTCGAGCGCGTTTTCCAGCAATTCCTTGACCACGGCCGAGGGCCGCTCGACGACTTCGCCGGCGGCGATCTGCGAGATGAGCTGGTCGGGAAGCTGCTGGATGGGACGGTGGGTGGGGGCCGGGGCGTTCATCCGCAAATTATAGCGTTATTCACTGTCGTTCCCGTGGAGGCGGGAACCCATACTGAGGCACTGATGAGACGGCGTATGGATTCCCGCCTACGCGGGAATGACGTGCTATGGCTTTTGCTCTCGCACCGGAATCTGCGCGTTGCAGAGATCCAGGTAGTTGGGCGAGACCTTGTTCCACGGGCCGCCGCGATTGCGTTGGGCGTCGAGGACGGCCTGGTAGGTGGCGCTGTCGGTGCGCATCACTTCGAGGTGGGCGCGCTCGGCCTCCGGCACGTCGGCGGCGACCTTCACCGCGGCGATCGGCACCTGCAGCTCCGGCTTGTCGTAAAAGCCCATCGGCGCCGGGCCGCGCGGCAGCGTCGACAGCAGCGGCATCCCGGCCACGACGCGGCCGACCACGGTGATGTTGCGGTCCAGCTGGCGCGGCGCCTGGCCGGTGACCACGTACAGGCTGGTGCCGCCGCCGCTGTCCGACTCGTTGCCGCGGGCGACGCCGACCATGCCGTAGCAGTGCGTCAGCCAGGTCTGGCCGGCCTTCGGATCGCGCCCGACCGGGAAGCCGTTCGAATGGCCGATCTGCGGCGCGAAGCCGTCGACGTCGCGCATGCGCACGAACTGTTTATCGTTCGACAAGGACACGGTGAATTCGGCCGGCAGGGTTTTCTGCGCGTCCTTGACCTTGCGGACCTTGTCGTCGTCCTCGTGCGGGTCGCCCCATTGCACGACGAAGTTGTCCTGCGAGCGGATGATCGCCAGGCCGTCGTAATAATGCTCGCGCGCCAGCGCCTTGATGTTTTTGGCGTGGTTCGGGGCGAAGGCCGGCGCCAGTTCGATGACCACGCGCCCGGCCGGCAGTTCCAGGTACAGCGTATTTTCCGGGTCCAGCGGGCGCCAGTCGGCCGCTTTCGAAGCCTTCAGCACGTCGCCGACGCTGGGCTTCGGCGGCAATTCCTTTTCGGTCTTTTTTTGCGCAGCGGCGGCGCCGGCGTTCGTCGCCAGCAGGGCCGCCATGCCCAGCACGATGCCACGGTGGAGCTTCGGGTAAGCCATCTGTCTCTCCTTGTCGTTCTTGTTCTAAAGATTGTAATCCGGAAAGTGCAAATTCTCTCTGCGAAGTTGACGATCCAGCCATTTTCCCGGTACGTACTGGTGGTATCATTCGGCGCTACCATTTAGGATGATTATGGATCTGATGCAACTTTTCGGCATGATTCTCCATGTCGATAAAACCCTTGGCGACCTGCTGGCCACCTACGGCGTGTATGTCTATGCGGTCCTGTTCGCGATCGTGTTCTGCGAGACCGGCCTCGTGGTCCTGTTCTTCTTCCCGGGCGATACGCTGCTGTTCATCGCCGGCGCCTTCTGCGCCACCGGCGAGATGAGTTATCCGCTCCTGATGCTGCTGCTGATTATCGCGGCCGTGACCGGCAATACACTGAATTACTACATCGGCGGGGCGATCGGGCATCGGGTCTTCACCCACGACTACCGCTGGCTGAACAAGGACGCGCTGCAGCGTACCCATGACTTCTTCGAAAAGCACGGCGGCAAGACCATCATCCTGGCGCGCTTCGTGCCGGTGGTCCGCACCTTCGCGCCTTTCGTGGCCGGCGTCTCGGACATGACCCATGCGCGCTTCCAGATGTTCAACATTACCGGCGCGGTGCTGTGGGTGGCCGGTCTGGTGACCGCGGGTTACTTCTTCGGCAATATCCCGCTGGTGCGCGACCACCTGACGGCGATCGTGCTGGTCGGCGTCGGCGCGGCCGTGGTGCCGCTGGCGCTGGGCGGCATCTACAAGTTCGGCCGCCGCATGATGAGCCGCTGAGCCATCAAGCATTGCCATCCTCGCAAAACGCGCCGCATTGCCGGCGCGTTTTGCTTTATTACTCCGGCTCAAGTTGCTGCATGGACTCAAGTTTACGGTGAACCACGCCGATAAAGCAGGGGACAGCAACACTACTGGAATCCCATGCGTAACCTGATCGCCCTGATCGCTTGCAGCTGCGTCGTCCTGAGCGCAAGCGCGAACGATCCTGCTCCCGCCGCAGCAGCCAAACTGGCGGCCTCCGTGTCGAAGCCCGCCTCGCTCTCCCTGCCGAGCAAGGAAGCGATGGCCAAGGAAGCGGCCAAGGAATCGGCATCGATCAAGAAAGAAAGCCCGGCCAGGAAAGCCGCACCGGCACCGGTCGAAGACGACAAGGAGCAGGAAGCCGAAGTCGCCCTTTCCGCCAAGATCGCCGAGCGCCTCGCCGAATTGCGCGAACGCCAGCAGGCGCGCGCCACGGCCGCCGTGCGCGCGAAGAAAGCCGCCGAGGCCAAGCGCCGCGAGGAAGAGAAGGCCGCCGCCGCGGCCGCGATCCTGGCCGCCGCGCCCAAGCGTGGCACCGTCTGGTCCTATGAGGGCGAACTTGGCCCGGCCAACTGGTCCAAGATCAATGTCGACTGGGCCAAGTGCGGCATGGGCAACCGCCAGTCGCCGATCGACCTGCGCGACGGCATCAAGGTCAACCTCGAGCAGATCGGTTTCGACTACCACCCGTCCTCGTTCAACGAGGTGAACAATGGCCACACCATCCAGGTGACGGTCGGCGGCGGCAATTTCATCACGGTCGGCAACCAGACCTACGAGCTGCAGCAGTTCCACTTCCACCGTCCGTCGGAGGAGCGCATCAACGGCAAGGGCACGGAAATGGTCATGCACCTGGTGCACAAGAGCTATGACGGCAAGATCGCGATCATTGCCGTGCTGCTCGAGCGCGGCCAGCCGCACAATCTGATGCAGACCATCTGGGACAACCTGCCGCTCGAAAAGAACGAGGTGGTGGCACCCTCGATCGTGATCGATCCGATGGACGCGCTGCCCGAGAAGCGCGAATACTTTACCTACATGGGTTCGCTGACCGAGCCGCCCTGCACCGAAGGCGTGCTGTGGCTGGTGTTCAAGCAGCCGCGCCAGGCCTCGCCGGCGCAGATGGCGCTGTTCTCGCGCCTGTATCCGCTGAATGCGCGGCCGGTGCAGCCGACCAGCGGGCGGATGATCAAGGAATCGAACTGAGTTAGCTCGTCATCCCCGCGCAGGCGGGGATCCATGCTGAGTTGGCATATACGCGGCTATCAACTCCGGGTGCTCAGTATGGGTTCCCGCCTGCGCGGGAACGACGGTCAGACCGCCGGACTGATCCGGTACTCGCCGCGCCACACCCCACCCGGCTCCAGCGTCGCCGGCCCCAGCAGGGCCGGTTCGATGCACACGAAGTTCCGGTACTCCTCGTCATCCATATCGGCCAGCGCCGCGGCGTCGGCCGCGCCCGGATTCCACACCACCGCATCCGTGAAGCCGCTCTGCTGCAGCAGCAGCTTGTCGGCGCCGTTGTCGAAGTGGATGGCCCCGGCGATGCCTTCGAACACCTGGTCCAGCTTGTCGGTAATCGCCAGGGTCTCGGCCTGCAGGCCGGCGATGCGCACGGCTTCGACATCCTCGACCAGGTGGTAGGTATGCAGCGCCGCGGCAAACGGGAAGGGGTGGGTGCCGATGTTGCGCACTTCGAGCGCCATCGCCAGTTCGGCGCCGTGCACTGCTACCCGCAGCGCCAGCTCGAAGGCATAGGCCCAGGCGCTGGAGGCCTGCGGCGACAGGTCGCCCTGGTTCAGGCCCAGCACGGCAAACGCGGCGCCGTCCTGCTCGCCGCTGTCGAGCACGCGCCAGGTGCTGGTGCGCGCGAAACCGTGGCGCGTGCCTTCGCCGCGCTCGGCAAATTGCGGGAAGATCACCGGCACGCCGCCGCGGATGGCGCGGCTGCCGTCGAGTGCCGACAGGCGGCTCATGAACATGCGTTCCTGCGCCGGCGCACCTGTAGCGGCCGCCGGTTTCCAGGACACCAGATGGGCCCCGTACAGGGTGATGGTGGCTTCGGCGCCGTCCGGCGCGCGCAGCAGCAGGGCGGGCAATTGCCCGTATTCGATAGTGGATACGCTCACGGCAAAACCCTCCTGTAGCTAAGACTCGGGAAACGTCAGGCCGTTCGACCTTTCGCCAGCGGCGGATTGTACGCGAAGTAGCGCTTGATGCCTTTCGTGATCGCGTCGGCCAGCTGGTTCTGGTAGGCGTCGTCCTTCAGTTTCGCTTCCTCTTCCGGATTCGAAATGAAAGCCGTCTCGACCAGGATCGAAGGGATGTCCGGGGCTTTCAGCACGGCGAAGCCGGCCTGCTCGACTGAGCCCTTGTGCAGGCGGTTGATGCCGCCGATCTCGCTCAGCACGGCCTTGCCGAGCTTCATGCTGTCGTTGATCTGGGCCGTGGTCGACAGGTCGAACAGCACGCTGGCGAGCTGCTTGTCCTGGGTGCCCAGGTTCACGCCGCCGATCAGGTCGGCCTTGTTCTGGTCGTTCGCCAGCCAGCGCGCCGCGCTCGAACTCGCGCCTTTTTCCGACAGCACGAACACGGATGAACCGCGCGCCGAGGGCTGGATGAAGGCATCCGCGTGGATCGAGACGAACAGGTCGGCCTGCACCTTTCTCGCCTTTTCGACGCGCTGGCCGAGCGGCACGAAGAAGTCGGCGTCGCGGGTCAGCATCACGCGCGTGTTCGGCAGCGCTTCCAGCTTGGCCTTCAGGCGCTTGGCGATCTCCAGCACGATGTCCTTCTCGTGCACGCCGCTGGCACCGGTCGCGCCCGGGTCCTCGCCGCCGTGGCCGGGGTCGAGCGCGATGGTGACCATGCGCGTGACCTTGCCGCCGGCGCTCCTGGGCGTGGACGACGGTGGCTGCGGCGCGGTCGGCTGCGGCTGGGCCGGGGTGCTGCCGGCGCGCGCGGCGTCGGCTTCGAGCTTGGCGATCGCATCCGGACCGGCCTGGCCGACCGTCGGCGCGCCCGGCTGCGGCGCCGGTGCCGGGGTGGCGGCGGGCGCGTTCTTTTCCGCGTCCGACCAGTTCTCCCTGGCGATCATGGCCGCGATCGGGTCCACCGGCCGCGTCGGATACAGGTCGAAGATCAGGCGATGCTTGTAGCCGGCGACCGGCGCCAGCGTGAACACCTGCGGCTTCACCTCTTCCTTGAGGTCGAACACCAGGCGCACCACGTTCGGCCGGTTCTGGGCGACCCGTACTTGCGCGATGTAGGGGTCGTTCGACTCGACCTTGGCGACCAGGCTCTTCAGTGTCTCATTGAGCGCCAGGCCCTCGATGTCGACCACCAGGCGCGGCGGATTGGCCAACATGAGGTGGGTGGCTTTCAGGTCGCCGTCATTTTCCAGCGTGATGCGGGTGTACTCGTCGGCGGGCCAGACGCGCACGGCCATGATCTGCGCGGCGGCGGCCGTCAGCGGCGTCAGCGGCGCGATCACGGACAGCAGCAGCGTGCCGCCGGCTTTCAGGACTGTGCGTCGCTTGGGAGAACCGGGAATCAGGGAGTCGGGGGGAAGTGCAGGCGTTCGAGGCATAGCAGGCCCAAATCAGACAACGCCTGCAATTCTACAGCACGGCCGAGGCCGCTGACTGATAGCAATACCCGGACGTCGGGCGGCGGCAACACCGGATCGCCTTTTTCCGGCCACTCGACCACGCAGATGTTCCTGCCGTCGAAGTCTTCGCGGAAGCCGGCGTCGAGGAATTCCTCGGGACTGGACATGCGGTAGAGGTCGTAGTGGATCAGGTTGACGCTTTGTCCATCCAGCGTAATCCGATACGGCTCCGACAGCGTGTAGGTCGGGCTTTTGACGGCACCCTTGTGGCCGGCCGCGTGCAGCAGGGCGCGCGTCAGCGCGGTCTTGCCGGCGCCGAGGTCGCCGTGCAGGTAGACCACGAGGCCGGGCACCAGCGCGCGCGCCAGGGCAGCGCCCAGGGCCTGGGTTGCCGATTCGTCCTCGAGGTAGGCGCTCAGTTCTTGCTTTGGTTGTTGCATAGGTGCTGCGGGATTAGAATGTCGTGTTAGTCGTCCACCGTTTGCCATGTCTGCCATCCAACCCGACCTTCAAGAACTCGCGCGCGCCATCAAGGCGTGGGGCGCGGAACTGGGCTTTGCCGAGGTCCGGATCGCGGACGTCGATCTCACCAGGCACGAAGCGGGACTGCAGGCATGGCTGGACGCCGGCCACCATGGCGAGATGGATTATATGGCAAGCCACGGCATGAAGCGCGCCCGGCCGGCGGAACTGGTGCCGGGCACGGTGCGCGCGATCGTGGCGCGCATGGATTACCTGCCGATGCATACCGATGCCGACTGGCGCGCCAGGGAACGCCTGCGCCAGCAGGACCCGGAGGCCGCCGTGGTCTCGGTGTATGCGCGTGGCCGCGATTACCACAAGGTGCTGCGCAACCGGCTGCAGCAGCTGGCCGAGCGCATCCGCGGCCTGGCCGGCGAATACGGCTTTCGCGTGTTCACCGATTCGGCGCCGGTGATGGAATTGCCGCTGGCGGAAAAGGCGGGACTCGGCTGGCGCGGCAAGCACACGCTGCTGCTGTCGCGCGAGGCCGGCTCGACCTTCTTCATCGGCGAGATCCTGGTCGACCTGCCGTTGCCCGTCGATGAAGCCCGAGGGGCCCATTGCGGCCAGTGCGAGGCCTGCATCACGGCCTGTCCGACGAATGCGATCCTGGGACCGGGCCGGCTCGATGCGCGGCGCTGCATCTCCTACCTGACGATCGAGCTGAAAGGCAACATCCCGGAAGCGCTGCGGCCGCTGATCGGCAACCGCATCTACGGCTGCGACGATTGCCAGCTGGTCTGCCCCTGGAACAAGTTCGCCCAGCGCGCGGTGCTGCCGGACTTCGACGCGCGCCATGGCCTGGGCGAAGCCAGCCTGGTGGAATTGTTTGGGTGGGAAGAAGAGGAGTTCAACCGCCGCATGGAAGGCAGCCCGATCCGCCGGATCGGGCATGAACGCTGGCTGCGCAATCTGGCGGTGGGGATGGGGAACGCCGCCGATGCCGCACGCGGCGATGCGCGCATCGTGGCGGCGCTGCGCGCCCGGCTCGACCATCCGTCGGCGCTGGTGCGCGAGCATGTGAGCTGGGCTTTGGAGCGCCACGGCGCCTGAGGCTGCTTTAGATTTCGATGCGCTTCATGCGCAGTGCGGACCAGTCGCCGTCGATCGAGATCATTGCCACGCCTGTGATACCGTTTTCCTTCGCATAGGCATTGATTGAGTCGCGATTGATATCAGTGGCTTTCGAGGCGGTTTGCTTCAGGTAGGCGACCCACAGCGAGCCTTTTTCGCCCAGGCGTTCCTTCGCGGTCGGGAAGTGCTGTTCAAGTTCCTTGCGGTTCATCGCGAACAGCAGCACCACATCCACCTGGTCCTGGTCTTTCTTGATCAGGTCGGGCGGCATCTGCGACACCATGCCTGGATGGACGTTCCCGTTCAGGATCAACATCGATTTCGCGTTCCTCAGGAACATCTTGTCTGCAATTGTCTTTTCGCTCATCTGCTTTCCCTAAGAAATATTCAGCGTGGTCAGTTTGACCATGGCGTGTTCAGGTTGATTTTACAAGCGAACCCCTGAAAGACAGGCCGAGAAAACCTGCCGTGCGCAGGGTCCGGAACCCAACAGCGGCGCCATCCGCCGCAAGGCATGAAGCCGCGGACGGTATGGTGCCGAGGGGTACGAAAATGGATTGCGGCCGCATCATGCGGTACGCGGGGATGGCCGCTTGCGCGGCAAGGAATAGCTAAGGGTGGGCGGGCAGCTTTACAAGAGCCCGGTAAGAGATTTTCCCTCTTGGGCTCCGCCTGCGCGGGGGCGACGATTCGCCTTACTTCAGCAGGCCGGCCAGCTCGACCGCGGTCTTGACCTGCATCTTGTCGAAGATGTGGGCGCGGTGCACTTCCACCGTGCGCATGCTGATGCCCAGCTTGTCGGCGACAACCTTGTTCATGTTCCCGGCCAGGATCAGGTCGAGCACCTCGCGTTCGCGCGCCGACAGCGTGGCCAGGCGCTCGTGCACGGCGCTGGAGGCGGCGGCCTGGCGCGACCTGGCGAGGGCTTCCTCGACGCGGTCCATCAGCTGGTTGTCGTTGAAGGGTTTTTCGAAGAAGTCGAAGGCGCCGCGCTTGAGCGTATCGACCGCCATCGGTACGTCGCCGTGACCGGTCAGGAAGATCACCGGCAGGCGCGCCAGCAGACCGCGCGCCACCAGCTGGTCGAACACGGCGATGCCGTTCATGCCGGGCATGCGCACGTCGAGCAGCACGCATTCGCCGCCGGCGTCGTGCTCGGTGCCCAGCGCATCGAGGAAGGCCTGGCCGCCGGCATAGCCGCGCGTCGCCAGCCCGCGCGACTGCGCCAGCCATTCGAGGGCATCGCGGATCACGTCTTCATCGTCGACGATGTGCAGCATGGATTCTCCTTCGGTCAGCTCGCTATTGTAGCGTGCGCCCGCTGCAGCGTGAACGTGAAGACCGTGCCGCCGCCCGGATTGTCGGCGTGGGTGAGGGTCCCGCCGTGGAACTCGATCGCGGTGCGGCAGATCGACAGGCCCATGCCCATGCCCTCGGCCTTGGTCGAGAAGAAGGGCGAGAACAGGCGCTCGGCCACTTCGGGCGGGATGCCGTGGCCGTTGTCGATGACGGACACCGAAACCTGTCCCGCTTCCGCATCCTGCGCCGCTTCGATGCGCAGCACGCGGCGTTCGCGGTCGACCTCCTGCATCGCCTCGATCGCGTTGCGGGTCAGGTTCAGCAGCACCTGTTCGAGCAGCACGCGGTCGGCCAACACAGGCGGCAGCGCCGGCGGCACGTCGATCTGCAAGGTGACATAGCTCTGGCGCGCCTGCAGGTCGACCAGCGCGCGGATGCCGTCGATCACCTGCGGCACCATCACGCTCTCGCGGCGCGGCTCGCGCTTCTTCACGAATTCGTGCACGCTGCGGATGATCTGGCCGGCGCGGCGGGCCTGGGTGTTGGCCTGTTCCAGCGCGCGCTTGAGCATGCCGGCGCCATCGTCCTCGCGTACTTTATCCAGCACGTTCAGCGCGCCAGCCGTGTAGCTGGAGATCGCCGCCAGCGGCTGGTTCAGTTCATGCGCCAGCATCGACGAGATCTCGCCCATGGTCGCCAGGCGCGCGCTGGTCTCGAGCTTTTCCTGCTGCTGGCGGGCCAGCTCTTCGGCGCGCTTGCGGTCGGTGATGTCGAGCACGGAGCTCATCCAGCCGGTATGCCGGCCGTCGGCACCGACCAGCGGCGCTTCGAAGATCAGCACCGGCACGCGGGTGCCGTCGGGGCGCTGGAACACGGTCTCGAACTGCGGCGTCACCTGGCCGGCCAGGATCTTGCGGAAGCGCTGCTCGTATTCGCCGGTGGCTTCCGGCGCCCAGTAGGCCATGGGCGGCTTCTTGCCCAGCAGCTCATTGGCCGGCAGGCCGACGATGCGGCAGAAGGCCGGGTTAACATAGGTGACGCGGCCTTCGAGGTCGCGCGCGCGCAGGCCGGTCAGCAGCGAGTTCTCCATCGCGGTGCGGAAGGCCATCTGCTGGCGCAGCGCGTTCTCGGCGGTGACCGTGCGCGCGATGTGGCGCCACAGCGCGACCAGCGACAGCACCAGGCCCAGCGCCAGGACGATCACCGAACCGACCAGCAGGTTGGGCAGCAGCTTCGGTGCGCCTTTCACGCTGTCGGTGGCGAGCGTGATCTGGGCGCCGGGCAGGTCGAGTGCGCGCTTGTGCGTGTAGACGCCGTGTCCGGGACCGCCGGCGGCGCGGCGCGCCACCGTGCGCTCGTCGCGGTCGAGCAGGGACAGGGCGTTGTCCTGGGCGAACCACCAGGGCACGTTCTCGTCGAGCAGGGTCTGCAGGTTGTAGGTGGCGATCAGGCTGCCGACGAAGCCGCCATGGCGGTAGAGCGGCAGGTGATAGTCGACCAGGCCGCCATGGGCGTCGCCGGCGCCGTAGGCATCGCTGTAGCGGCCGTTGCGGGTGCTGCGCGACATCAGCTGGGCATCGCGTGAGGACTGGATGAGCCCATGTTCCGGCAGCTCGCTGCCGCGCAGGGCCAGCAGCTTGCCGTCGGCGTCGAGCCAGGCGATGCGGCGCAGTTCCGGGCCGTTCTTGAACATCTGCGCCAGGCGCGGCTGCAGCGTCTCGGGCGAGGGCGGGATGTCGGCGGCGAGGTCGGCGCCCAGCGTGGCCAGCGCTTCCTCGCTGCGCGCCAGTTCGAAGCGCAGGGTCTGCTCGACCCAGAGGGTGTCGGCGATCAGCTGTTCCTGGCGCTCGTTGGCTTCCATCTGGCGCGCCTGCCAGGGCAGCCATAAAAGGACGAGCAGGAACAGCAGCACCAGCAGCACCGGCACCAGCCAGCGCCAGGGGCCGTCCGGCACCGGGCGGGGAATCGAGAATGGGTTTTTCATTCAATAACGTGATACTTTTACTGCTGAGCCGGCTATTGTGGTTTTCCACAATAGATGCGAGGTAAAAAGCTCAGCAGACTCCAGGTAAATACAAAAAAGCATACCCATTCTTATAACAAAGGAGACCACATGAAGATCAAATCCATGGTGGCGGCGCTTGCGCTGCTCGCCGGCGCCAGCTTCGCCCTGAACGCATCGGCCCAGGCCCCCATCGTCATCAAGTTCAGCCACGTGGTGGCGACCGACACGCCGAAAGGCCGTGCCGCCGAGCGCTTCAAGGACCTGGCCGAGAAAATGACCAAGGGCCGCGTCAAGGTCGAAGTCTACCCCAACAGCCAGCTGTACAAGGACAAGGAAGAACTCGAAGCCCTGCAGCTGGGCGCGGTGCAGATGCTGGCGCCTTCGCTGGCCAAGTTCGCGCCGCTCGGCGTGAAGGAATTCGAGGTCTTCGACCTGCCCTACATCTTCCCGAGCAAGGCCGCGCTGTACACCGTCACCGAAGGCCCGATCGGCAAGAGCCTGCTCATGAAGCTGGAACCGAAGGGCATCACCGGCCTGGCCTACTGGGACAACGGCTTCAAGGTCATGTCGGCCAACAAGCCGCTGCACGCACCCGCCGATTTCCGCGGCCTGAAGATGCGCATCCAGAGCTCGAAGGTGCTGGACGCGCAGATGCGCGCGCTGGGCGCCAACCCGCAGGTGCTGGCCTTCTCGGAAGTCTACCAGGCGCTGCAGACCGGCGTGGTGGACGGCACCGAGAACCCGCCGTCGAACATGTACACCCAGAAGATGCATGAGGTGCAGAAGCACGTGACCGTGTCGAACCACGGCTACCTGGGCTATGCGGTCATCGTCAACAAGAAGTTCTGGGACGGCCTGCCGGCCGACGTGCGCGGCCAGCTGCAGCAGGCCATGAACGAAGCGACCAAGTACGAGAAGGCGATCGCCCAGCAGGACAACGACATGGCGCTGGACGCCATCCGCAAGGCCGGCAAGACCACCATCTACAACCTGAACCCGCAGGAACAGGCGGCATGGCGCAAGGCCTTGCTGCCGGTGCAGAAGCAGATGGAAGACCGGGTCGGCAAGGACCTGATCGGCCAGATCAACAAGGCGACTGCGTCGGTCCAGTAACTCTTCCAACGTCGTCGACGTTTGAGTCGTCGTCCCCGCGCAGGCGGGAATAATGCCACCGGCATTATTCCCCCCAAGTTCTGCGTGCGCTTTGGCTGCTCGTGCAACTTGGGGAAAAAGCGCCAGTGGCGCTTTTTCGCCTGCGCGGGAACGACGTTGTGCTGCACCGCGTCCACGTCCAAAACTAAAATGAAAATCCTCGATCGCCTCGAAGAGTGGATCATCGCCAGCCTGATGGCCGCGGCCACCTTCGTCATCTTCATCGCGGTGCTGCACCGCTACCTGTCCGGCCTGCCCATTCCGGGACTGCAGGACTGGCTCATCGCCCAGAACACCAGCTGGGCCCAGGAACTCTGCATCTACATGTTCGTGTGGATGGCCAAGTTCGGCGCCGCGTACGGCGTGCGGACCGGCATCCACGTCGGCGTCGACGTGCTGATCAACCGCCTCAACGAACGCTGGCGCAACAAGTTCATCGTGTTCGGCCTGCTCGCCGGCGCGCTTTTCACCGGCATCATCGGCAGCTTCGGCGCCAACTTCGTGCACCACATGTACGGCACCGGCCAGATCTCCGCCGACCTCGAATGGCCGATGTGGATCGTCTACCTCGCGGTGCCGCTCGGCTCCTTCCTGATGTGCTTCCGCTTCCTGCAGGTGGCCTGGACCTTTGTCCGCACCGGCGAACTGCCCAAGCATGACCACGCCTACGTCGAAGGCCTGGACGACGAAATCGAAGAAGCAAGGAAAGCCCAATGAACGCCGCCATCATCTTTATCCTGCTGCTCCTGCTGATGCTGACCGGGATGCCGATCTCGATCTCGCTCGGCCTGACGGTGCTGACCTTCCTGTTCACCATGACCTCGGTGCCGATCGAATCGGTGGCGCTGAAGCTCTTCACCGGCATCGAGAAGTTCGAGATCATGGCGATCCCCTTCTTCATCCTGGCCGGTAACTTCCTCACCCACGGCGGGGTGGCGCGGCGCATGATCAACTTCGCCAGCTCGATGGTCGGGCACTGGCACGGCGGCCTGGCGCTGGCCGGCGTGTTCGCCTGCGCGCTGTTCGCGGCGGTGTCGGGTTCGAGCCCGGCGACCGTGGTGGCGATCGGCTCCATCATCCTGCCGGCCATGGTCAAGCAGGGCTATCCGAAGCGCTTCGGCGCCGGCGTGATCACGACCTCGGGCGCGCTCGGCATCCTGATCCCGCCCTCGATCGTGATGGTGATGTATTCGGTGACCACCAATACCTCGGTCGGCCAGCTGTTCATGGCCGGCGTGGTGCCGGGCCTGATGCTGGCCTTCCTGTTGGGGCTCACCACTTGGGTGCTGGCGAAGAAGCACAACTATCCGCGCATGCAGCGCGCCACCTGGGGCGAGCGCTGGACCGCTTTCCGCCGCAGCGCCTGGGGCCTGTTCCTGATCGTGATCGTCATGGGCGGCATCTACACCGGCGTGTTCACGCCGACCGAGGCGGCCGGCATCGCGGCGGTGTATGCCTTCGTGATCGCGGTGTATGTCTACAAGGACCTGAAGCTCAAGCAGGTCGGCAAGGTGCTGCTGGACTCGGCGGCGATGTCGGCGATGCTCCTGTATATCATCACCAACGCCGTGCTGTTCTCCTTCCTGATGACCAGCGAGAACGTGCCGCAGGCGATGGCCAGCTGGCTCACCGGCCAGGGCCTGGGTCCGATCGGCTTCCTGATCGTCGTGAACCTGCTGCTGCTCCTGGCCGGTAACGTGATGGAACCGTCGTCGATCGTGCTGATCATGGCGCCGATCCTGTTCCCGGTCGCGACCCAGCTCGGCATCGACCCGGTCCACTTCGGCATCATCATCGTGGTGAACATGGAAGTCGGCATGTGCCACCCGCCGGTTGGCCTGAATCTCTACGTGGCGTCCGGCATCACGAAGATGGGCATCTCCGAGCTGACGGTGGCCGTCATGCCCTGGCTGCTGACCATGCTTGGTTTCCTGTTGTTAATTACCTACGTACCAGCCATCTCTTTATGGCTCCCGCGCATGGTTTATGGCTGAAATATATTTCGTGAATGTATATAAAAAACTACGACTTTCTTATTCGAATGCGTTATGATGGCGCAGCTTTGGCACCACAGTGGTGCGTTTCGAAAGCCCGGACACTGATTTGGGGAGAAGCACTAAGAAAGCGGACATCCAGGATTGGATCTCCGGAGAAAGTATGAGGAGACACACGTTTTATAGAGCTGCCGGCACGACCGAGTGGCCGCAAACGTGACCGACTGAAGCGCACCCCCCAAGGGTGCGTTTTTTTTTGTGCTGCCGAGTGCTACACTGCATCAATGAACACACAACAGGGTAGCGAACTCTTCAACGCCATCGTCGCGGCGCCCTTCGGCGCGATGGGCATCCGCACCGAAGAGGGACGCTTGCGCGAGCTGGTCTACCTGCCGCCGCACTACCAGGAAAAAGCGCCGCAGGATGCCTGCGCCGAACAGGCCGCGCAACAGGTGCTGCGCTATTTCGACGACGCCGATTTCCGCTTCGAGCTGCCGCTGTTCGAGGCCGGCAGCGACTTCCAGCGCCGCGTCTGGGACACGATTTGCGCAATCCCGCGCGGCAGCACGCGCACCTACGGCCAGATCGCCAAGCTGCTCGAATCGCATCCGCGCGCGGTCGGCCAGGCCTGCGGCGCCAACTGGTTCCCGCTGGTGATTCCCTGTCACCGCGTGACCGCCGCCGGCGGCCTGGGCGGCTTCGCCAGCAGCGACGACGAACACGGCTTCACGCTCACCGTCAAGCGCTGGCTGCTGCGTCACGAAGGTGCGCTCCCTACTGACGTTCCATGGCAGCAGCAGTCAATCTTTCCCTGATCGACGGCTTCTGCGACGCCCTCTGGCTCGAGCACGGACTGGCAAAGAATTCGCTGGACGCGTATCGCCGCGACCTGCGCCTGTTTGCCGGCTGGCTGGAAGCAAAACGTCCCGAGCGCGCCAGCCTGCATGCGGTGCAGGCGCAGGACATCGCCGCCTATTTTGCCGAGCGCCACGAGGACACCAAGCCCAGTTCGGCCAACCGCCGGCTTTCGGTGCTCAAGCGCTTCTACCAGATGGCGCTGCGCGAGCGCCGCATCGACCATGACCCCTGCCTGAACCTGGCCTCGGCCAGGCAGCCGACTCGCTTCGTGCACACGCTGAGCGAACCCCAGGTCGAGGCCTTGCTTGCCGCGCCGGACGTGTCGACCCCGCTGGGCCTGCGCGAGCGCACCATGCTCGAGCTGATGTATGCGAGCGGCCTGCGGGTATCGGAACTGGTGACGCTCAAGGTGGTCGAGCTGAGCCTGAACGATGGCGTGCTGCGGATCACGGGCAAGGGCAGCAAGACCCGCCTGGTGCCCTTCGGCGAGCAGGCGAGACTCTGGCTGGAACGCTATATGAAGGACGCGCGCGGGGTGATCCTGAACGGCCAGGTCGACGATGCCCTGTTCGTCACCGGCCGCGGCGGTCCGATGACGCGCCAGATGTTCTGGATCGTGATCAAGAAGCATGCGGCAAAGGCGGGCATCACGGCACCGCTGTCGCCGCACACGCTGCGCCACGCCTTCGCCACCCACCTGCTGAACCACGGCGCCGACTTGCGCGTGGTACAACTGCTGCTGGGCCATTCCGATATTTCGACCACCCAGATCTACACCCATGTCGCCCGCGAGCGTTTGAAGCACCTTCACGCACAGCACCACCCGCGTGGTTAATTCTCAAGACTTGGCGAGTCTCGTGGGCCATAATGGCGCAGAGCTCCTAACAACACCTCCATGGCTGCGTTGCATCGTCTCGCCGTACTAGCGTACTGTCTTCGCGGTCCGCCGATGCGGCGATGCGCCTTGCCCTGAAGGTGTTGTTAGAAGCTCTTCCTTCCACACGCACGAGGACACCATGGCCAAGACGAATTTCCAGTACGAAAAGCGGCAACGTGAGTTGGAGAAAAAGAAGAAGGCAGAGGAAAAAGCGCGGCGCAAGCAGGAAGCGAAGCTGCACAAGGGGGAGGAGGGGACGGCTGCTCCGGAAGAGGATTCCGAGGTGGTGGCTGAGCGGGAGCAGGATACGGCCTGAGCATTGTCGTGCCGGGCATTGCCCGGCACGACGGGTTGAGGTACGTGTCCGTTGTTATACGGTCGGCTGACCTTCGGCCGCATCCGGCTCGGCATCCACCTCATGCCCCTTCTGGAACCAGCGCTTGGCCCGCTTGCCCAGGCTGTCCAGATAGGTATAAGCCACCGGCACCACCACCAGGGTCAGCAGCGTCGAGGTGATCACCCCGCCGATCACCGCGCGGCCCATCGGCGCCTGGTTCTCGGCGCCTTCGCCCAGGCCCAGCGCCATCGGCAGCATGCCGAAGATCATCGCCAGCGTCGTCATCAGGATCGGACGCAGGCGCACCTGGCCGGCTTCCATCAGCGCCGCAAACTGCGACTTCCCTTCGCGCTGGCCCTGGTTGGCAAAGTCCACCAGCAGGATCGCGTTCTTGGTCACCAGGCCCATCAGCATCACCACGCCGATGACCGAGAAGATGTTCAGCGTGCTCTTCGTGATCAGGAGCGCCAGCAGCACGCCGATCAGCGACAGCGGCAGCGCCGTCATGATCGCGATCGGCTGCAGGAAGCTGCCGAACTGCGAAGCCAGCACCAGGTAGATGAAGATCACGGCGATGCCCAGCGCGATGCCGAAGCCGGCCATGGTTTCGTCCATCTGCTGCGACTGGCCGCCGACGTCGAAGCGCACGCCTTCCGGCAGGTCGATGCTCTTCATGGCCTCGTTCACTTCCTTCATCACGTCGCCCAGCGGGCGGTTCTCGAGACCGGCATTGACCGCCACGCGGCGTTCCAGCGCCTGGCGCTTGAGCACCTGCGGGCTGGTCGAGGGCACGAATTCGACCACCTGGCGCAGCGGCACCATGATCGGGTTGCCGCTGGCGTCCATCTTGCTCGACGCCACCGACAGGTCGGCCAGGTCGGCCACCTTCTGGCGTCCCGATTTCGGCAGCTGCACGTTGACCTCGTAGTTCTGGCCGTCCGGCGCCAGCCAGCGGTTGGTCTGGTCGCCGCCCACGAAGGGACGCAGGGCGGTGCCGATCTGCTGCACCGACAGACCGAGATCGGTGGCCAGCTCGCGGTTGATCTTCACGATGGTGGCCGGATTCGCACCTTCCTGGCTGTACTGGACGTCGGCCACGCCTTTGATTTTCTTCATCTTGTCCATCAGGCGGTGCGCGACCATGTCGAGCTTCGATTCGTCGCTGCCGAGGATGGCGATGAAGATCGGGCGGTTACCGACGGTCATCTCGACGCCGGCGATCTTCGCCAGGCGGTCGCGGATCACCCCTTCCATCTCCTGCTGCGAGCGGCGGTGGGTTTTGCGTACGTCGGTCAGCTTCAGGTTGATCATCGACGTATGGCGGCCTTCCCAGGCGCCGACCACGGTCTGCATGTTCTCGATTTCCTTGAAGTCCTTCAGCGCCGTTTCGATCTGGCGCACCTTGGCGTCGTTGTACTCGAGACTGGAGCCGACCGGCACCTTGAAGTTCAGCTGGATGTAGCCGTTGTCGACCTCGGGCACGAACTCGCCGCCGATCATCGGCACCAGCAGCAGGCTGCCGGCGAACACCGCGAAGGCGAAGGCCAGGGTGGCTTTACGCCAGGCCAGCGAGAACGCCAGCACCTTCGCATACCAGTCGTGCACGCGGTCGATGCCGCGGTCGATCTTCGCCATCAGGCGGCCCAGCCAGGGCGCGTACTTGAAGCGGTCCTTGACCGGGTCCGGCCACACCGACGACAGCATCGGGTCGAGCGTGAAGCTGACGAACAGCGAGACCAGCACCGCCACCGCCACCGTGATCCCGAACTGCAGGAAGAAGCGGCCGATGATGCCCTGCATGAAGGCGATCGGCACGAACACGGCGACGATCGCGAAGGTCGTGGCCATCACCGCCAGGCCGATCTCGCTGGTGCCTTCGTCGGCGGCGCGCGCATGGCTCTTGCCCATGCCGAGGTGGCGCACGATGTTTTCGCGCACCACGATCGCATCGTCGATCAAGAGGCCGATCGACAGCGACAGCGCCATCAGGGTCAGGAAGTTCAGCGTGAAGCCGAAGTACTTCATCGCGATGAAGCTGGCCAGCACCGAGATCGGCAGGGTCAGGCCGGTGATCACCGTGCTGCGCCAGGAGTGCAGGAACAGGAACACGATCACCATGGTCAGCACCGCGCCCTCGACGATGGTCTGCTTGACGTTGTCGACCTGGTGCTGGACCCGGCTCGAGACGTCGTCCAGCACGCGGAATTCCACGTCCTTCGGCAGCGTCGCCTTCATGGTCTCGATGGCCTTCTTGACGTTCACGCCGACTTCGACCGTGTTCGCATCCTGGACCTTGGCGATTTCCAGCGACAGGGCGCGCTCGCCGTCCACGCGCGAGATCGATTCCTCTTCGGCGGCGCCGTCGCTGATCTCGGCCACCTGGTGCAGGTAGACCGGACCGTTGGCGCGCTTGGCCACGATGATGCGCTTGAAGTCGGCCGCTTCCTTCATCTTGCCTTCGATGCGCACCATGTTCTCGCGTTCGCCGTGGCTGATGCGGCCGGCCGGCAGGTTGGCGTTGTTGGCGGTGATCGCGCTCATGACTTCGTCGATGCCGACGTTCAGGCTGCGCAGCTGGTCGGGACGGATGTCGACCAGCACCTGGCGGTTCTGGCGGCCGTTCAGGCGCACCTGGCCCACGCCAGCCACCGCCTGAATGCGCTTGACGATCACCTGGTCGGCCAGCATTGACAGGTCGCGCAGGCTGCGCTCTTTCGACAGCAGCGCCACCTGCAGCACCGGCTGCGAATTCTCGCCTTCCTGGCGGTAGACCACCGGTTCCTTGACCTCGCGCGGGAAGCCGCCGCGCACGGTGCCGATGCGGTCGCGCAGGTCCTGCACGGCGCGGTCCATGTCCACGCTCAGCTGGAATTCGACGCTGACGCCGGAACGGCCTTCCCAGGAATTGCTGCGGATCGCCTTGATGCCGCCGACGGTGTTCGCCGCTTCCTCGATCGGGCGGGTGACGTCGATTTCGACCTGTTCCGGCGAAGCGCCCGGGTACTGGGTCTCGATCCACACCGCCGGGATCTCGATGTTCGGCATGCTCTCCACCCCCAGGCTGCGGTAGGAGAACAGGCCCAGCACCATCAGGCCGACCATCACCATGGTCGCAAACACCGGGTGCTTGATGCTAATACGGGTCATCCACATGTTCGTGTCCTTGTTGTTCTTTTAGTTGGGCAGCTTGACCTTGTCGCCCGGCTTCAGGCCGTCGAGCTTGACCGCCAGCACCGTGCTGCCGGCGGCGATGCCGTCCACCGCCTCGACCAGGCCGTCATCCTCGTTGCGCAGGCCGAGCTTGACCGGCTGGGCCACGATCCTGCCGCCGTCGATGCGGTAGACCACGTCGCGGCCATGGTCCTGGCGCAGGCCGAGCAGCGGCAGCAGCGGACGGGCCGCGGTCTTCTCGGTGGTCACCATGCCCTTCGCGAACATGCCGGCGCGCAGCACGCCGTCCGGATTGTCGACGCCGATATACACCAGCATCGCGCGCGAACCGGCTTCGGCGGCCGGGTTGATGCGCAAGACCTTGCCGGCAAAATGACGGTCGCCAAAGCCGTCGACCTTGAACTGCACCTCCTGGCCGACCTTGATGCGCGGGATGTCGGAGGCCGGCACCTGGGCGTCGAGCGTCAGCTGCTTGAGGTCGACGATGGAGAAGACCGGGCTGTCCGGCGACAGCTTCTCGCCGGCCTGGGCATGGCGCTTGCTGACCACGCCAGCGATCGGCGCGCGGATCGTGGTGTCGTTCAGGGCGATGCGCGCCAGCTCCAGCTGGGCGCGCGCCGAATCGACCGCGGCCTGGGCCAGGTCGACCGCGTTGGACGTGGTGTCGTAGGCGTTCTGGGCGATGTAGTTCTGCTTGAGCAGGGCCGCGCTGTTGGCCTGGTTCTTCTTCGCCAGCGCCAGGCGCGCACTGGCGTCGGCGAGCAGCGCCTGCTGCTGGGCTACACGGGCGCGCGCTTCGGCGTCATCCAGCCGCGCGATCACCTGGCCGGCGGCCACGCTCATCCCTTCCTGCACCGTGGTCTGCTGCACCACGCCCGAGACCTTGGAGCGCACCGTGGCCTGGGCCAGCGGCACCAGCGATCCGGACAGCGGCAGCGTCACCGCCAGCGGGCGCGCCTCGACCACGGCGATGTCGCGTGCCGACAGCTCGTGCACGATGTCCTTCTTGTCCGCGGCCGCAGCGGCCGGCGCGGCCGGCTTGGCGCTGCTGCCCGCATGCGTATACGCGTAGCCGCCGGCGCCCGCGAGCGCGAGGATGGCCAGGGCGATGGCCGGCTTGCGCCAGCGGCGTTTGGCTTTCACGTTGACGGGGGGCTCGACGGAGGCGGGCGGCAAGGATTCGATTTTCATGGGTTGCTCTTGTTATGCGGAGGGATGGCAGCAGAATAGGGAAGACCATGACGAACAGCTATCGGAATGCGACGAGCCGTGCATTCGGACCGCTGAAACGTCAAAAAACCGGGATGGAGCTGCGCACGTTTAGATGTCGTCCCCGCGCAGGCGAGGACCCAAGTTGTTAGCGTTTCGTCGGCTCACGCAGAACTTGGATCCCCGCCTACGCGGGGACGACGGAGAATGCGCGGGGATGACGGAGAATGCGCGGGGATGACGGAGAATGCGCGGGGATGACGGAATCAGGCGTCGCCGTAGGGTGGAATATACGGCCCGCCCGGCTGGCTGGCCGACGGCTCGAACAGGCGCAGGCGCGCCAGCACCTGGCCGTGGTCCGAGGCTTCCGGCAGGCCGAGGTCGAGGTGGTCGTTCAGGTAGACCACATCGGCGATCTCGCCCAGCGCGTCCGGCAGCTCGCTGTTGAATTCGCCGGACACGAGGATGTGGTCGATGGTCGTGTACTGGCCATCGTGCAGGTTGGAAAAACCGACGTGGCGCAGACGGTCCTGGCGGCGCTGCAACTGGCAGGCGTCGTACAGGCGGTCGCCGCTGGGGGCGCCGATGCCCAGCACGATGCCGGTGGTGACGGCGTCGGCGACGTCGTTGAAGTCGCCCAGCACCACGCGCGGCCGGCCGTTCTCGCGGGCGAGCTTGGCCAGGATCACGCGCAGGGCGGCCGCCTCGGTGCCGCGCCGGATCAGCGAGCGCAGCGAGGCCAGTGCGAACAGCTGCGGGTCGTCGCCGGTGTCGTTGGCGCGGTAGTCGGGACGGCGCGACTTCAGGTGCACCACCACCACGTCGACGATCAGGCCGGGGCGGATCTCGATCGCCGCGTGCAGCGGGGCGCGGGTAAAACGGTCGGGGTCGCGGTTCCCGGGCGGCATTGCGATCCCGGGCGGGAAATACGGAAAGGATTCGGCGGCGTCGGCCAGCGGCAGGCGCGAGACCAGGGCGACGCTGGGTGTGAGCTTGTCGGCGCCGGGATCGGGGTCGAAGCCGACGTGGATCGCTTCGCGGTAGCGGCGGGTGCGCGACAGCGCCTCGGCCAGCGAAGCCTGCGAGAATACTTCCTGGAAGCCGATCACGTCGGCGCCCAGCATGTCGATCTGGCGTGCGGTCCAGGCGATCTTCGCTTCGTACTCTTCAGGCGTACTGGGTTCCAGGTTCTCGTAGAGCCTGGCGCCGGGTGGGGCAAGATTGCAGACGTTGAAGGTGGCAAAGCGAATTTCTTGCTGCATAATAAGCAACTCCTCCGTTTGCTTTTAGCGTAACACGCATGGCCAAGAAAGAGCACATTTCAGAGACCCCGGCGACGCAATTCCTGCGCAAGCAGGGCGTGGCGTTTACCGAGCATCCCTACGAGTACGAAGAGCATGGCGGCACGGCCGTGTCTTCGCGCGCGCTGGGGGTGCCGGAGCACGATGTCGTCAAGACGCTGGTGATGCAGGACGAGGCGGCGCGGCCGCTGATCGTGCTGATGCATGGCGACTGCAAGGTGTCGACCAAGAACCTGGCGCGCGCGATTCCGTGCAAATCGGTCGAACCCTGCAAGCCCGAGGTGGCGCAGCGCCATTCGGGTTACCTGGTCGGCGGCACTTCGCCCTTCGGCGTGCGCAAGGCGATGCCGGTGTACGTCGAGGAAAGCATCCTGGCGCTGGACAAAATCTACATCAACGGCGGCCGGCGCGGCTTCCTGATCGGCATCTCGCCAGCCGTGCTGGTGGATGTGCTGAAGGCCAGGCCGGTGCATTGCGCCCTGGCCGATTAGCTTTCAGCTCGGCCGATGGTGTATATTCCACGCGCCTGAGCAATTGCCCAAAGCCGGGGTCAGACACCGGTTTCAGGAAATTGCCCGCACAGTCATATAGAAAGAGACAGCATGGACAGCTCGACGACCTACACCATTATCTTCACCATCGCCGCCTACCTGATCGGCTCGATTTCCTTCGCGGTCGTGGCTAGCCGCGCCTTCGGCCTGTCCGACCCGCGCACCTACGGCTCGAAGAACCCGGGCGCCACCAACGTGCTGCGCAGCGGCAGCAAGAAGGCGGCCATCGCCACCCTGATCGGCGACTGCGCCAAGGGCTGGCTGCCGGTGTTCCTGGCGGTGCACTTCGGCGAGCGCTACGGCATCGAAGACGGCGGCGTGGCCCTGATCGCGATCGCGGTGTTCGTGGGCCACCTGTGGCCGGTGTTCTTCCGCTTCGTCGGCGGCAAGGGCGTGGCGACCGCGCTGGGCGTGCTGCTGGGCCTGAACGTCTGGCTGGGCCTGGCAACCCTGGTGACCTGGCTGGTGGTGGCCTACGCCTTCCGCTATTCCTCGCTGGCGGCGCTGATCGCGGCGATCTTCGCGCCTTTCTATTACGGCCTGCTGTTCGGCGCCAACGAGATCCTGTTCGCGGTCCTCATCATGAGCGCGCTGCTGCTCATCCGCCACGGCAAGAACATCGGCAACCTGCTGGCCGGCAAAGAGTCCCGCATCGGCAGCAAAGCCGCCGGCGCAAAGCCGACCCCCGTCAAGAAAAAGTAAGCCGCTTTTCGACTTCGATAAAACCGGGGTCAGACACCGGATTTTGGAAATTGCCCAAAATCGGAGTCTGACCCCGGTTTGTCGTTAATCAAACGACAAGCCGCTTTCGTGCACGCGCTGCCCGCTTTCGCTCGATGTGTCACCATATGCCAAACGCCGCGTCTTTTGCGGCGGCCAAATTCCAGGAAGGTGGTGAGTCGTGAGCAAGCAGATGAGAATTGATTTCGTGTCGGATGTATCGTGCCCCTGGTGCGCGATCGGCCTGAAATCGCTGGAGAAGGCGCTCGAACGCGTCGCCGGCGAGATCGAGGTGGACATCCATTTCCAGCCGTTCGAGCTGAACCCGGGCATGGGCCCGGAAGGTCAGGACATCTTCGAACACATCACCGAAAAGTACGGATCGACGCCGGCCCAGCAGGAGCAGTCGCGCGAGATGATTCGCCAGCGCGGCGCCGATGTCGGCTTCAACTTCGACATGGGCAAGCGCGGCCGCATCTATAACACCTTCGATGCGCACCGCCTGCTGCACTGGGCCGACGGGCAGGGCGAGGGCAAGCAGCGCACGCTGAAGGAAAAGCTGCTCGAGGCGTATTTCACGAAGGGCGAAGACCCGAGCTCGCACGAGGTGCTGGTGCGCGTGGCCGGTGAGGCCGGGCTCGACCAGGAACAGGCGCGCGCCGTGCTCGCATCCGATACCTATGCCGACGAGGTGCGCCAGCGCGAGTACTACTGGCAGCGCGCCGGCATCCGCTCGGTCCCGGCGATCGTCATCAACGAGCGTCACCTGATCTCCGGCGGCCAGCCGCCCGAGGTGTTCGAGCAGGCGCTGCGCCAGCTGGCCGAGCAGGAAGCAGAGACGGTCTAAGCCAGGTCGAGGACGATGGGTTGGTGGTCCGAGGCCGAGGTCTCGGACTGCACATTGACTTCGGCAACGCGCGGCGCCAAATCTTCGGTGACGAAGAAATAATCGTAGCACGCCGCCCGGTCGGGCCACGGATAGCCGTGCAGGCCGGCGGTCGGCGCGCGCGCCATGTCGCCGTGCCGCAGCTGCCACGCGTCCAGCAGGCGCAGGGCGCCGTCCTCGGGCGGGGCCAGCAGCGCGCGGTAGTCGTCGGAATCCGGCGTGAAGTTGAAGTCGCCGCAGTAGATCGCGCTGCCCGGCCGGAAGCCCAGCTGGAAGGGCGGGTCGAGCTCGGGTTCGGGCTGGTAGATGGCGGCGCGCGCGCAGGCTTCCGCGTGCAGCTCGCGGATGCGCCCGATCTGGGCGCGGCGCTGCGGCGGCGAATAGTACTCGAGGTGGGTGGTCAGCACGCGCAGCTTGCCGCCGGGGGCTTCGAGCACGGTTTCGATCATCCCGCGCGGCATGCCCGACGGGTGTTCCGGCGCGGCCGGCCAGGGCAGCATGTGGCGCTGGGCCTGGGTGATACGGTACTTGGACAGCAGGATGTTGCCGAACTGGCGGGGCAGGTTGTTACGGTAGATTTCGCTCGGCGCATGTTCGATCATGTGGTAACCGCCGAGGGCGCCGCCGAGCTGCTTGAACTGGCTGGCGGTCGCGCTGCCCTCGAGTTCCGGGTGGTTTGCCGCCACTTCCTGCAGGCAGATGACGTCCGGATTCAGCTTGCGCAGCACATCGATGATGGCGTGGATGCGGATGCGCCCGTCCTTGCCACAACCCCAGTGAATATTCCAACTGACTACGCGCATCGAGAACCTCCGTAAAACTCAACTGCCCGATATTGCCATCTATTCGGACTGAAAGGTCACACGGTAGGATCGATATCAGGCAGACAAGTTCACAATTCAGGCAGGCTCGATTTCATCGAGCGGCCAGCGCGGACGCACATTGAAACCGTAATCGTGCGTGGCCGCCGCCGGGTTGCGCTCCAGGCGCAAGGCGCCGGCAAAGGCGATCATGGCGCCGTTATCGGTGCAGAATTCGAGCTCCGGATAATAGACCTTGAAGCGCTTTTTCGCCGCCGCGGCGTTCAGCGATTCGCGCAGCTGGCGGTTGGCGCCGACACCGCCGGCGATCACCAGGCGCTTCAGGCCGGTATGCTTGAGCGCCGACACGCACTTCGCGGTCAGCACGTCGACGATCGCATCGACGAAGCCGCGCGCGATGTTGGCCTTGTCCTGCTCGCAGATGTTGGCGATGTCGGCACCGCTGTTCTTCACCACCGTCAGCACGGCCGTCTTCAGGCCCGAGAAGCTGAAGTTGAAATCCTTCGAGTGCAGCATCGGACGCGGCAGCTTGTAGGCTTCCGGATCGCCGAACTCGGCCAGGCGCGAAATCGCCGGGCCACCCGGATAGCCGAGGCCCAGCAGCTTGGCCGACTTGTCGAAGGCTTCGCCGGCGGCATCGTCGAGGGTTTCGCCGAGCAGGGTGTAGCGGCCGACGCCGTCGACCCGCATCAGCTGTGTATGACCGCCCGAGACCAGCAGCGCGATGAAGGGGAATTCCGGGCGCTCGCTGGCCAGCAGCGGCGACAGCAGATGGCCTTCGAGGTGGTGCACGCCGAGCACGGGTTTGTCGAGCGCGAGCGCCAGGCTGCAGGCGACCGAGGAGCCGACCAGCAGCGCGCCGGCCAGGCCCGGCCCCTGGGTGTAGGCGATGGCGTCGATGCGTTCCTTCGGCAGATCGGCCTTGGCCAGCACCTGTTCGAGCAGCGGCAGGGCGCGGCGGATGTGGTCGCGCGAGGCGAGTTCCGGCACCACGCCGCCATACTCCTCGTGCATCGCGACCTGCGAGTGCAGGGCATGGGACAGCAGCCCGCGCTCCGTATCGTACAGAGCGAGGCCGGTTTCATCGCAGGAGGATTCGACGCCGAGGACTATCATGGGAAGAGCGGAAGAGGGAAAGCAGAATCCGCTATTGTAACGTAGGGTGGACTCGCCGAGCCCACGCAGGTGCTGGCGTCATGCGAACGCCACGCGTGGGCACGGCGTGCCCACCCTACGGATTACGGGCGCTGCAACAGCTCTTTGTGCGCATTACGCAGCATCGCCTCGGTATCTTCCCAGCCGATGCAGCCATCCGTCACCGAGCAGCCGTACTTCAGCTGCGACAGGTCGGCGGGAATCGGCTGGTTGCCGCTGACGATGTTCGATTCGATCATCACGCCCACCAGCGACTGGTTGCCATGCCGGATCTGCTGGATCACGTCCGACATCACCAGCGGCTGCAGTTCCGGCTTCTTGTAGCTGTTGGCGTGGGAGCAGTCGACCACCAGGTTGGCCGGCAGCTTGGCTTTTTTCAGCGCCTGCTCGGCAATGGTCACCGACACCGAATCGTAGTTCGGACGGCCGCCGCCGCCGCGCAGCACCACGTGGCCATAGGCATTGCCGCTGGTGCGCACGATCGACACGCCGCCTTTCTCGTTGATGCCGAGGAAGGAGTGCGGGCTGGACGAGGACAGCACGGCATTGATTGCGATCTCGACGTCGCCGTCGGTGCCGTTCTTGAAGCCGACCGGCGTCGACAGGCCCGACGACATCTCGCGGTGGGTCTGGGATTCGGTGGTCCTGGCGCCGATGGCGGTCCAGGCGATCAGGTCGCCCAGGTATTGCGGCGAGATCGGGTCCAGCGCCTCGGTGGCGGTCGGCAGGCCGAGTTCGCAGACGTCCAGCAGGAACTGGCGGGCGCGCTCCATGCCGACGTCGACGCGGAAGGAGTCGTCCATGAACGGATCGTTGATATAACCCTTCCAGCCGGTGGTGGTACGCGGCTTCTCGAAGTACACGCGCATCACCAGCACCATGGTGTCCGCCACCTCGGCCTGCAGCGCCTTCAGGCGGCGCGCATAATCGAGACCGGCAACCGGATCGTGGATCGAGCAGGGGCCGACCACCACGAACAGGCGCTTGTCCTTGCGGTCGAGGATGTTGCGCAGCGTCTCGCGGCCCTTCATCACCGTGGTGAAGGCCAGGTCGGTCAGCGGCAGTTTCTGGTGCAGCTCGACCGGCGATGGCATGGTCGCGAACGAGGTAACGTTGGTATTTTCGATATCGGGCGTGATCAGCATGGCTAGGCGTTTTTCCGGGCGTTGTTGTCGTGGGAAGAGAACCAGTCTAGCCGGAAATGACGGATGTTGCAGCGCAATGTGCCAAAAAATGCCGCGCCGTGATGCATACACGACAAGGGCGGGGCCGATGGTATCCTAGTGCCATGCAGACCACACCCGCACCAAATACCGAAGCCTTCCACGCCGCCCGCTTCATCAAGGAGATCGGCCGCGGCGTGAAGGGCGCGCGCAGCATGTCGCGCGAAGATGCCCGCACACTCTACGGCGCCATGCTGGACGGCCGCGTGTCCGACCTCGAACTGGGCGGCATCCTGCTGGCCATGCGCATCAAGGGCGAATCGGTGGACGAGATTGCCGGCTTCATGGATGCGGCGGAAGCCTCGTTCGCGCCGCTGCCGATGCCGGCGGGCCCGTACGCGCCGGTGCTCATCCCCAGCTACAACGGTGCGCGCAAGCTGGCCAACCTGACGCCGCTGCTGGCCCTGCTGCTGGCGCGCGAGGGCGTGCCGGTGCTGATCCACGGCGTGCAACAGGACCCGGGACGCGTCACCACCGCCGAGATCCTGGCCGAGATGGGCATTGGGCCGGTCGCCAGCACCGCCGATATGCTCGATGCCTTCGCCGACCGCAAGCCCTGTTTCATGCCCATCGCCACGCTGGCGCCGCGGCTGGCGCACCAGCTGTCGCTGCGCCGCATCCTCGGGGTGCGCAACTCGACCCACACCCTGGTCAAGATCCTGCAGCCCTTCGAGGGGCCGGCACTACGTTTGGTGTCCTACACCCACCCCGAATACCTGACGATGCTGAGCGACTACTTCAGGACCGCTGCCCCGCCTGAACGCGGCGATGCCTTCCTGATGCGCGGCACCGAAGGCGAGACGGTGGCGAACGCCAACCGCGCCCAGCAGATCGACTGGTTCCATGCCGGCGAACAGAGCCTGCTGGCCGAACGCGACGCCCCGACCGATGCGCTGGCGCCGGCGCCGGAAGGCCGCGACGTCCCCGCCACCGCCGACTGGATCCTGCGCGCCCTGCGCGGCGAACAGCCGGTGCCACCGCCGATTGCAGCCCAGGTGGCGCACTGCCTGCGCGTGGCCGCAGCGATCCGTAGCAGGGATTGAAGCCTGTCGGCAAGGGCACTAGTGTTGCATCCGTGCCCAGTTCAATTATCCAAAATCGTTACTTGAGATACATCAAATGCGTCTTGGCTGATACATAGCCGCCCAAAACTGGCGTTAATTTCTTCCATCTCATCCCGTTCCTCTTCAATTTGCAAGCGGCGTATTTCTACGCCTTTGCTCTGCGGTTCTTCGATGTAACAAATCCCGCGAACCATGTCATGTGGGACGGATTTTCTGACAAAAAATTTGCTGGAAGTCCGTCATGGCAGTCGTAAGATGATCTTGCATCATGGCAAAAAAATGCAGCAGAAGGCCGTGAACATGCTTGCATATGGAGACCTTGGCCGGGCTGCGCTTCTTCGTGAACACCCACTTGAAAGAAGAGAACCAATGAGCAAGCAATCACGTATCACCCTGGTGGCGGCCCTGGCCGCCGTTGGCCTGGCTCTGCCGGGCGCGAGCATGGCAGCCACCGCCACGGCAACGTCGACCAGCACCGTCGTCGCGCCGATCACCATCACCAAGAGCGCCGATCTGGCGTTCGGTAAATTCGCTGCCGGTGCGGCCGTCGACGGCACCGTCACCGTTAGTACCAGCGGCGCGCGCACCGTCAGCGGCGGCGTGGTGGCGATGAGCAGCACCACCACCGCGGCCAGGTTCGACGTGGGCGGCGAAGCCGGTGCAACCTATTCGATCACGCTGTCCGGCCCGACCGTGCTGAGCTCGGGCTCCGACACCATGGCCTTCAGCCCTGTGAGCGACCTGACCGGCGCCAACGCCATCACGGGCACGGTGGACAGCGGCACCCTGACCGGCGGCGCGCAGTCGATCTACGTCGGCGGCGTGCTGACCGTGAGCGCGAACCAGGCTGCCGGGACCTACAGCGGTTCCGTGACCGCTTCGGTCGACTACAACTGAACGAGAGGGGGAGCGCTTCCGTCCTTGGCCGGCATGTTCGCGCATCGCGCCTTCGCCTTGCGGACCGGCGGCCTGGCCATGGCCGCCTACCTGCTGCCGGCGGCGCCGGGCGCGTCGGCCCAGCAGGTCGTGCTCACCGCCTCGCGCTCGCTCGATTTCGGGCGCTTCATTGCCCGCAGCGGCGGCACCATCACGGTCAGCCCGAGCGGCGCGCGCAGCAGTACGGGGGGCGTCATCCTGCTGAATTCGTCGAGCGCCGGGCCGGCCGTCTTCAATGTCGGCACGAGCAATGGCGGCGTCTCCGACAAGGCAGTGGCGATCACGCTGCCGGCAAACGGCAGCATCCGCATGACCAGCGCCACCGGCAGCATGCCGCTGAGTGCCTTCGTCACGTCCCCCGCAACGATCCTGATGGTCCCGGCCAGCGGCGTGACGCTGTCGGTGGGCGCGACCATGACAGTCGCCGCCGGTCAGCCGCGCGGCAATTACACGGGATCGATCCCGCTCATCGTCAACTTTCAGTAGAAGCAGATCACATGGCATTCTCCGCGTTGGCAATCCGCCGTCCCATCCTGCTGGCTGGTCTCCTGTTTCTCGCCCAATCTCTCGCCCAATCTCTCGCCCAATCGGCCTGGGCCGAGCTGATGCTGCACCCGACCCGTCTGGTGTTCGACAAGAACCAGCGCGCCGCGCAGATCGAGTTGATCAACAACGGCAGCACCCCTGCAACCTACCGCATCTCCCTGGTCAACCGCCGGATGCTTGAAAACGGCCAGTTCGAAGCCATCGAGACCCCGGCGCCGGGCGAACAGTTTGCCGATCCGATGCTGCGTTACTCGCCGCGCCAGATCACGCTGCGGCCGGGCAGCGCCCAGACCGTGCGGGTGATGCTGAGGAAGCCCGCCGAACTGGCGGACGGCGAGTACCGCTCGCACCTGCAGTTCGAACGCCTGCCCGAAGCCGAAGGCAGCACCAGCATCGAGAGCCAGGCCGGCGGCAAGGACATCGGCGTGGTGCTGAACACCCTGATCGGCGCCTCGGTGCCGGTGATCGTCCGCCATGGCGCGACCGCGGCGACGGTGCGCCTGTCCGGGCTGGCCCTGGCGCGCGAGGGCAAGCAGCCTGTCCTGGCGCTGCAGTTCGACCGCGAGGGCAGCAGCTCGGTCTACGGCGACCTGGCCGTCAGCTTCACGCCGCGCGGCGGCAAACCGCAACAGCTGGCGCTGGTCGGCGGCATCGCGGTGTACACGCCGAACCGGAGCCGCAAGGCGGCGGTGCCGCTGCAGGTCCCGAGCGGGAACGCGCTGGCGCACGGCACCATCGAGGCAAGCTACCGCGACCGCCCGGAAGCCGGCGGCAAGGTCCTGGCCCAGGCCACCCTCGAACTTCCCTGAGTGGATGCGCGCGGCCGGGACGCTTGCGCTGGCGCTGCTGTTTGCGGCCCTCGCGGCGCCGGCGGCTGCCCATGCGGCGGCGCCCGTGGCGTCACGTCCCGCCCCAGGCCCTGAATCGAACCTGCTGCTGTTCGAAGTCCGGCTCGGCGACCAGGTGCTCAGCGACGCCGTCAGCGCCTACCAGATCGGCAAGGACATCTATCTGCCGCTGGGCGAGATGGCGCGCCTGCTGACCCTGGCCATCCGAATCGCGCCGGGCGAGGGCAAGGCCAGCGGCTATATATTGACCGAGGAGCGCGGCTTCAGCCTCGACGTGCCGGCGGGTGCGATCGGCATCGCCGGCAGGCAGGAAGCGCTGGACCGCGCGCAGGTCAAGCTGGAGGACGACGAGATCTATGTGGCCAGCCGGCTGCTGGCGACCTGGCTGCCGGTCGACCTCGACGTCGACATGCCCAGCCTGACGGTCAAGGTGCGTCCGCGCGAACAGCTGCCGCTGCAGGCGCGGCTCGCAAGGCGCGAACGCGGCCAGCAATCCGGCCGCGGCGGCGGCGCCATCGACCCCGGCTACCCGCGCCTGGCCATACCTTACCGGCTGGTCGATGTGCCCTTCATCGACCAGACCGCGAGCCTGTCGGTGGCGCGCGCCGGCGCCCGCCGCGAGGCCGAGTCGAGCTACACCGGCTATCTCACCACCGACCTGCTGGGCCTGGAGGCGGCGCTGTACGCCAGCTACAACCGGCGCGACCCGAATGCCGGCCTGCGCCTGACCCTGGGCCGCAACGATCCGGGCGCCGGCCTGCTCGGACCGCTGCATGCGCGCAGCGCCCTGGTCGGCAGCGTGCCGGTCCAGGGCGTCGCCAACATCTCGGCCAACAGCGCGACCGGCAACGGCCTGACTCTCAGCAACCGCCCGCTGGACCAGCCGACCCGCTTCGACAGCCACAGCCTGCAGGGCGACCTGCCGCCGGGCTGGGACGTCGAGCTGTACTACAACGATGCGCTGGTCGGCTTCCAGCAGTCGCGCCCGGACGGCAAGTACAGCTTCGACGACCAGCCGCTGGTGTACGGCCCCAACGAATTCCGCCTGGTGTTCCACGGCCCGCTCGGCCAGCTGCGGGTGGAGCGCCAGAGCTTCCTGCTGGAGCAGTCGGCGGTGCCGCGCGCTACGGTCTACTACGATGTCGCCGCGCACCGCGACGCGTTCGGGCGCGAGCGCGCACTGGCCCAGGTGGAGTGGGGCGTGAACGAACACCTGAGCGCCAGCGCCGGCATGCTGCGCATCCCCCTGCTGCAGGACGAGCAGCGCTACACCACGCTCGGGCTGCGCGGCTATCTGCAGTCCTTCATCCTGAGCGGCGATATCGCCCAGCAAAGCGGCGGCGGCAGGATGGGGCAACTGGGCATCAAGACCCGGCTGGGAAACGTGTCGCTGGCGGCCAGCCGGACCAGGCTGGACGACTTCAGCAGCGAATACTTCCTGCCGAGCTTCGATCCGGTGCGCACGCGCGACGAGCTGCGCGCGGACGGCACGCTGGCGGGCCCGCTGGGCAGGGACACGACGATGGTGTTCCCGCTGTCCCTGCAAGTGCGCCGCGACGCGCTGGCTTCCGGCGAGCGCAATATCGAAGTGCAGGGCCGGATATCGGCCTACGGCGCCGGCCTGGCCGTCAGCAACGCGCTGCGCTGGCAAACGCTGGGCGGGCGCAGCTCGGCCGACGGCCAGCTGCAGCTCAGCCGCCGCGTCGCGGGGATCGGCCTGAGCGGCCAATTGCAGTACCTGATCAAGCCGCGGGCGGAACTGGGCAGCGTGGCGCTGGCGGCCGACCGCTATTTCGCCGATGGCTATGTCGGCAACCTCGGCTGGATGCACAGCTTCGGCCATGGACCGAACCGCATGACGGCCTCGCTGAACAAGAGCCTCGGCAGCTTTGGGCTGGGCCTGAGCGCCTTCTACGGCAACAGCCGCGATTACGGCGCCGGCATCCAGCTGTTCATGGCGATGGGACTGGAGCCGCGCAGCGCGCGCGTGCTGACCGATGCGCAGCCGATGGCGAATACCGGCGGCGTCTCGGTGCGGGTCTTCCTCGACAAGAACCAGAACGGCACGATGGACCCCAAAGATGAGCCGATCCGCGGCGCCGGCTTTACCGTCAACGGCGGCGGCCACCTGAGCCGCACCGACGCCGCCGGCATCGCCTACCTCGGGCGCCTGCCGGCCAACCGCTACGTCGACATCGCCCTCGACCCGGACACGCTCGAGGACCCGCAATGGCAGCCGCGGCAGAAGGGCGTGCGCATCGTGCCGCGGCCGGGCAAGGTGGCGGCGCTCGATTTCGCGGTCGGCATGACGGGCGAGATCGACGGCACCACGTATTTGATCGGCAAGGGCGGCAAGCGCCCGATCGGCGACCTCAACCTGGAGCTGGTGGATAGTACGCGCAAGGTGGTCGCCAGCATGCGCAGCGCCGCCGACGGCTATTACGTCATCACCGGGATCTTCCCCGGCGAGTACCTGCTGCGCATCGAACCGGCCCAGCTCAAGCGCCTGGGGCTGAGCGACACCGGCATGCACCTGGTGACCATCAATCAGGAGGGCAATGTGTTGAACGGCCGCGATTTCTACGTGCAGGGAGGCGAGTAGGCGCGCTACAATCTCGTCCTTTGTGCGCTGCAAAAGGTGGGTGGGATGGCAGGACGATATGACGTGGTGGTGATCGGCGCGGGCGCGGCCGGCATGATGTGCGCGGCGGTGGCGGGCCGGCGCGGCAAGCGCGTGCTGCTGGTCGACCATGCCACCAAGCTGGCGGAGAAGATCCGCATCTCCGGCGGCGGCCGCTGCAATTTCACCAACATCAACGCCGGCTGGCAGAACTTTGTGTCGGAGAACCCGCACTTCTGCCGCAGCGCGCTGTCGCGCTATACGGCCCAGGATTTTTTGACACTTGTAAAAAAATACCGCATCGCGCACCACGAGAAGCACCGCGGCCAGCTGTTCTGCGACGATTCGTCGGAACAGATCATCCGCATGCTGAAGGATGAATGCGACGCCGGCGGCGTGGAATGGCGCATGCCCTGCAAAGTGACGGGCGTGGAGCAGACTGCGGAAGGCTTTGTGGTCGGCCTTGACACCGGGCCGATCGCCGCCGCCAACGTGGTGGTCGCCACCGGCGGCCTGTCGATCCCGAAGATCGGCGCCACCGATCTCGGCTACCGCATCGCCAAGAGCTTCGGCCTGAACATGATCGAGCCGCGCCCAGGCCTGGTGCCGCTGACCTTCGACGGCCCGAGTTGGCAGCCTTTCGTGCCGCTGGCCGGCATCGCGCTGGAAGTCGAGGTCGAGACCGGCAGCAAAAAAGGCAAGGGCGCCAAATATGGTCACTTCCGCGAAGACCTGCTGTTCACCCACCGCGGCCTGTCCGGTCCGGCGATCCTGCAGATCTCGAGCTACTGGCAACCGGGCACGCCCATCGTCCTGAACCTGCTGCCGGAACTGGACGTGGCCGAAGAGTTGATCGCTTCCAAGACCAGCGTAAAGAAACAGCTGGGCAATATCTTGTCGCAGTGGCTGCCGGCGCGCCTGGCCGAGGGCTTGTTGACGGCGAATGGCTTCGCCCCGGACGCGCGCCTGCCGGACATGGCCGACGCCAAGCTGCGCAAGCTAGGCGATGCGATCAACCGCTGGTCCATCGTGCCGACCGGTTCCGAAGGCTATAAAAAGGCCGAGGTGACGCTGGGCGGCATCGACACGCGCGAACTGTCGCAGCAGACGATGATGGCGAATAAGGTGCCGGGCCTGTATTTCATCGGCGAGACCGTCGACGTGACCGGCTGGCTGGGCGGCTACAACTTCCAGTGGGCCTGGGCTTCGGGTTACGTGGCCGGCAACAGTATCGAGTGAGATGCTCAATGTGGCAATTGCGGCACAGGCTGAGAAAACTTAGCACATTGCCGGAAAAGCTGTTAGAATTTCGTTCTTCCCTAAATCCAACGGTTTCATTTTTACATGACCACTATCCGCCTTAAAGAAAACGAGCCGTTCGAAGTCGCTATGCGTCGCTTCAAGCGCACTATCGAAAAAACCGGTCTGCTGACCGAACTGCGCGCACGCGAGTTCTACGAGAAGCCGACTGCAGAGCGCAAGCGCAAGCTGGCCGCAGCCGTGAAGCGTCACTACAAGCGTATCCGCAGCCAGCAGCTGCCGAAGAAGCTGTACTAATTCCATTCAGCTGCCCCATCCGGCGACGGCCTGTGCCAGTCCCGGCTTTTGAGGCCTGAATCTGTCGAAGCCCGCTCCGGTCGATGCCGCAGCGGGTTTTGCCTTTTTCCCTTTTTAAAAATAATACTGTGGAGAATCCATGAGCTTGAAAGCACAACTGACCGACGACATGAAGGCCGCCATGCGCGCCAAGGAAAGCGAACGCCTGGCCACCATCCGCCTTGTTCTTGCCGAAATCAAGCGCAAGGAAGTGGACGAGCGTATCGAACTGGACGATGCCCAGGTCACCGCCGTCGTCGAGAAGATGATCAAGCAGCGCAAGGATTCGATCACCCAGTTCGAAGCCGGCGGCCGCCAGGATCTGGCCGACATCGAAAAGAAGGAACTGAGCGTGCTGACCGCCTACATGCCGGCCGGCCTGTCGGATGAGGAAGTTGCCGCCGAAGTGCAGGCCGCGATCGCCGCTTCCGGTGCCGCCGGTCCGCAGGACATGGGCAAGGTCATGGGTATCCTGAAGCCCAAGCTGGCAGGCCGCGCCGATATGACGGCCGTGTCGGCACAAGTGAAGAAGGCGCTGGCAGGGGCTTAATCCCGGCCGATCAGGGGCGGCTGTGGGAGTTCTTCCACGGCCGCTTCGGCTTTCTCCTATTCAGGGTGGCAATGCCCTGTTGCCTTGCTACAAATCAATTGCTAGCGGGCGCTGCGGTATAGTCTGAGTTTAGACAAATACTGGTATTCATCTAGTGATTCCGCAATCTTTCATTACCGATCTGCTCAACCGCATTGATATCGTCGATGTGGTTGGCCGCTACGTCCAGCTGAAAAAGGGCGGCGCCAACTACATGGGCCTGTGCCCTTTTCATAATGAAAAGTCGCCCAGCTTCACGGTGAGCCCGACCAAGCAGTTCTACCACTGCTTCGGCTGCGGTGCGCACGGCACCGCCATCGGCTTCCTGATCGAGTACTCGGGCATGGGCTTCGTCGATGCGGTCAAGGACCTGGCCCAGGGCGTCGGCATGGTCGTGCCGAACGACGACGACAAGATTCCGCCGGCCCAGCGCGCCGCCCAGCAGGCGCAGTCGCTGGCGCTGACCGATGCGCTGCAGCAGGCCTGCGATTTTTATCGCGCGCAATTGCGCACCGCGCCGAACGCGATCGCCTACCTGAAGGGCCGCGGCCTGACGGGCGAGGTGGCCGCCCGCTTCGGCATGGGCTATGCGCCGGCCGGCTGGGACAACCTGCGTTCCGTCTTCAAGGATTACGATGCGCTCGCGCTGGTCGAGTCCGGCCTGGTCATCGACAAGGTCGACGAGGACGGCGGCAACAAGAAACGCTACGACCGCTTCCGCGAACGCGTCATGTTCCCGATCCGGAACACCAAGGGCCAGGTGATCGGCTTTGGCGGCCGCGTGATGGATGGCGGCGAACCGAAATACCTGAACTCGCCGGAAACCCCGCTGTTCAACAAGGGGCAAGAGCTGTACGGCCTGTTCGAGGCGCGCCAGCCGATCCGCGATGCCGGCTACGTGCTGGTGACCGAAGGCTACATGGACGTGGTCGCACTGGCCCAGCTCGGCTTCCCGCAGGCGGTAGCGACGCTCGGCACGGCCTGCACCAGCACTCACGTGCAAAAGCTGCTGCGCCAGACCGACCACGTGATCTTCAGCTTCGACGGCGACAAGGCCGGCCGCCGCGCCGCCCGCCGCGCGCTGGAAGCCTGTTTGCCGCAGATGTCGGACGACAAGACCATCAAGTTCCTGTTCCTGCCGCAAGAGCACGATCCGGACAGCTATGTGCGCGAATTCGGCGCCGACGCTTTCGCCCGCGAAATCGACGAAGCGATGCCGCTGTCGTCGTTCCTGCTGCGCGAAGTCACGCAGGAGCACGACCTCGACACGCCGGAGGGCAGGGCGCACGCCCAGTTCGAAGCCAAGCCGCTGCTGCAGGCGATGGCGCCGACCGCGCTGCGTCTGCAGATCGTGCGCGGCCTGGCCAGCATGACGCAGTCGACGCCGGCCGAGATCGAAGCCCTGTTCGAGCTGTCCAAGCCGGTATCGGTCGCGCGCAAGGCGCCACCGCGCCAGGGCCGGCCGGAGCCGGTCGGGCTGGAGCTGCAGATCATGCGCATGCTGGTGGCCCATCCCTCGATCGCGCTGGACCTCGACGAAGCCGCGCTGCGCGCCTTTGACCACTTCGGTGCCGAGCCGGCCGACCGCCTGCGCTGGCTGGTGGCCCAGGCCCAGGCCTTGGGGGCGAACGCCAGCTTCGCCGCCTTGTCCCAGCAATTGAAGGAAGCCAGCACCGAGTTCGATCACCTGGTCGCGGAAATCGCGTCCGAACCCGAATCGGATATCGACGCCGACCGCATCTGGATTACAAGTGCTGTGCGGCAAATCAAGATGGATGCATTGAAACAGGAGTTGAACCAGTTGTTTTCTTCCGGGCTGACCCCAGATCAGGTGAGTGCCCGCTATCGCGAAATCACAGCACAGCAGGACCTCTTGATGCGGGAAGCCGCAAACGACACCCCAGCGAAATTCGCCTGATGCACATGCTCGGCGACAAGGGTGTTCTCGACTGGAAAATACAGGGGTGCGTGCTATAATAAAACGCTAACTATTGCAAGCTTTGAAACGTCTTTTCGTCGTCAGGCATGCATGGAGTTTCAGTTAGCAGGGCAGTGCAAGCAAGGTAACAAAACTTTATCTTTAACCTAGTAAAGTAAGTCGTCGTGACTTCGAAAGCGCCTGTGCCAACCAAGAAACCCGAAACCAAAGTGGCTACCAAATCCACCAGGATGTCCGCCAAGGCGGACAATTCACAAGACAAGGCGGAAGCCCGCGTCGCGGGTGTTGCGCCTGTAAGCCAGACGACCGATGCGGAAGCACTTGCCGCGATCGATACGTCGGGCTACGTGCTGCCGGCCGTCAAGGTCCCGGGGCGGCGTGGCCGCAAGCCCAAGGAATTCACGCCCGAGAACGACGAAGTCGCCGCGTTGAACGCGGTCGAGCGCGCCGAACTGAAAGCCGCGGACAAGGCCAAGGCCAAGGACCGCAAGGCCAAGGAAAAAGCGCTGCTGAAAGACGCGTTCTCGTCGGATACCGAGGCGAGCGAGGAAGAGATCGAGGTCCGCCGCAACAAGCTCAAGGCCCTGATCAAGTCGGGCAAGGAGCGCGGCTTCCTGACCTATTCCGAGATCAACGACCACCTGCCGGACAACATCGTCGATCCAGAAGCGATCGAAGGCATCATCGGCACCTTCAACGACATGGGCATCGCCGTCTACGAGCATGCCCCTGACGCCGAAACGCTGCTGCTGTCCGACAACGTCGCCACCGTGACCAGCGACGACGAAGCCGAAGCTGCCGCCGAAGCCGCCCTCTCGACCGTCGATTCCGACTTCGGCCGCACGACCGACCCGGTCCGCATGTACATGCGCGAAATGGGCTCGGTCGAGCTGCTGACCCGCGAAGGCGAGATCGAAATCGCCAAACGCATCGAGGACGGCCTGCGCGACATGATCCAGGCGATCTCTGCCTGCCCGGTGACGATCGCCGAGATCATCGACGCCTCGCGCCGCATCGAGAACGACGAGATCAAGATCGACGAGATCGTCGACGGCATGGTCGACCCCGACGAAGACGAGAACACCTCGCCGACCGCGGTTGCGCCGACTTCGACCGATGACGACGACGAGGACGAGGAAGAAGAAGCCGAGGAAGAGGAAGAGGAAGAAGAAGCCAGCGCCAGCTCCGGCGCGGCCGGCTATTCCGCCGAGCAGCTCGAGCAGCTGAAGGCCTCCGCCCTCGAGAAATTCGCCTTCATCGACCAGCAGTTCGACAAGATGCGCAAGGCCTACGAGAAGCAGGGCTACAACTCGAAGGACTACGTCAAGGCCCAGGAAGCGATCTCCAACGAACTGCTGGGCATCCGCTTCACCGCCAAGGTGGTCGAGAAGCTGTGCGACACCCTGCGCGGCCAGGTCGACGAAGTGCGCCATATCGAGAAGCAGATCCTGGACGTGGCCGTGAACCGCTGCGGCATGCCGCGCGCCCACTTCATCAAGGTCTTCCCGGGCAACGAGACGAACCTGGACTGGGTCGACGGTGAAGTCAACGCCGGCCACGCCTACAGCGCCATCCTCGGACGCAACATCCCGACGATCAAGGAACTGCAGCAACGTTTGATCGACCTGCAAGCGCGCGTCGTGCTGCCGCTGCCGGATCTGCGCAACATCAACCGCCAGATGGCGGCCGGTGAGATGAAGGCGCGCAAGGCCAAGCGCGAAATGACGGAGGCGAACTTGCGTCTGGTCATCTCGATCGCGAAGAAGTACACCAACCGCGGCCTGCAATTCCTCGATCTGATTCAGGAAGGCAACATCGGCCTGATGAAGGCCGTGGACAAGTTCGAATACCGCCGCGGTTACAAGTTCTCGACCTACGCGACGTGGTGGATCCGCCAGGCCATCACCCGTTCGATCGCGGACCAGGCGCGCACGATCCGTATTCCGGTGCACATGATCGAAACGATCAACAAGATGAACCGGATCTCGCGCCAGATCCTGCAGGAGACCGGTGCCGAGCCCGATCCGGCGACCCTCGCGATCAAGATGGAAATGCCGGAAGACAAAATCCGGAAGATCATGAAGATCGCGAAAGAGCCGATTTCGATGGAAACGCCGATCGGCGACGACGACGATTCGCATCTGGGCGACTTCATCGAGGACAACAACACGCTGGCGCCGTCCGATGCGGCCCTGCATGCCTCGATGCGCGGCGTGGTGAAGGATGTGCTGGATTCGCTGACTCCGCGCGAGGCGAAGGTGTTGCGCATGCGCTTCGGCATCGAGATGTCGACCGACCACACGCTGGAAGAGGTCGGCAAGCAGTTCGACGTCACGCGTGAGCGGATTCGCCAGATCGAGGCGAAGGCGCTGCGTAAGCTGCGTCACCCGTCGCGCTCGGACAAGCTGAAGAGTTTCCTCGAGGGTAGCAGCTGATCGTTTGGTCTTGACGGACCCTAGCTAAAGGCAATATGCTCTCGCCACTTTGCATGCATGGTTGCTACCTTGCGTGCGACAGTGGCGAGTTTTTAGCGCCCTTGGATGTACCGCTTTCGGGCCTCTAGCTCATGCTTGGTTAGAGCAGCGGACTCATAATCCGTTGGTGCCCGGTTCGACTCCGGGGAGGCCTACCAATAAAATCAAAGGGTTAGCGTGATCTGCGCTAGCCCTTTTTATTTTTTGTAAGCAGATAGTAAGCGGATGAGTGAGCTGGAGTAGCGACAGCAGGACGCTGCAGTTACAAACGGTGATTTTCTTCCCTAAGTCAGCATGTATAGTATGCGTGCAATTTTGATTGATCCAGAAAAACACGAGGAAGCTATGCCGCTGCTACGTAACTATGACTTATTCATCAGCCATGCCTGGAGACACAATGATGCGTACTATAGGTTGGAGGCGTTGCTTCGAGAGGCACAATATTTTCAGTACCGGAACTACTCGGTGCCTAAGCACGATCCCTTAATTGATCCCAATACGCAAGTTGGACAGAACAAGTTGACCAACATGCTCGACGCGCAAATACGTCCAGTGCAATGCGTCCTGGTGATTGCTGGAATGTATGCTGCCCATCGATTCTGGATGGACAAAGAAATAGCAATTGCTCAGTACTACAACAAGCCAATTATCGGAGTGATCCCTTGGGGGCAAGAGCGTGTGCCAGAAGCAGTGCAATTTGCTGCACATGAGATGGTACGTTGGAATACGGACTCGGTAGTTAGCGCCATTCGTCGCTGGGCTCTATAACTCAAAAGAATATGCCAATCCTTACCGAAAGCGAAGTCCGAGCAAGAGCGCAAAAGTCTATCTCTACCGATAGAGCAAAACGAGGGGCGTTCACGATTCGCAAGAGTGAAGAGATACTGCGCGAGGCCGCGATTCTCGCATCCGTGCAAACGGGCTTTGATATGTTTTTGTCACATAGTATCAAAGATGCAGAATTGGTCTTGGGAGTCAAAGGAGTTTTGGAAGACTTGGGTTACAAGCCCTATGTTGATTGGATCGACGATCCATCCTTGGATAGGAGTAACGTAACTCCTCAAACTGCTGACGTACTTCGTCAACGTATGAGGACTTCAGCTTCCTTGTTTTATCTAACGACTTCTAATGCTGATCAATCAAAATGGATGCCATGGGAGTGCGGTTATTACGATGGATATCGCGCCAAAGTCGCAATATTGCCGATTAGATCGTACGTGACAAGTGAGTTCAAGGGCGTAGAGTATCTTGGTCTTTACCCGTATTGCATTAAGGGGCAAGACACTCTTGGTAAGGAAAGATTATGGATTCATCGTAGTTCTAAAAGCTATACAAACTACGATCATTGGGTAGCTACGCCAAACGAAAATGTAGGGTGGAAGGAATAGGTTTGAGATAAATGCAGTCAGAAAATTTCCCCGGAATATACAAGTCAGCGGATGCTTTATCGGCGTCCTCCCAAAAGAAATTCTTTGGAGTGCTCGCTTTGCACTTGTCACTGCTCATAATCGGAGCAGCGCTTTCAGCGATAAATAACCCATCCACTTCAACAGTTATAGCTCAGGTAGTTGTCCTGCTAGGTGCATTGTTCTGTTCAATTTATCTTTTGGGAACTCGTCCAGAGAGGAAATGGTACTCTGCTCGTGCAGTGGCGGAGTCAGTTAAGACAGTGACATGGCGCTTCGGATGCAGAGCTGAGCCATTCGCTAGTGACGATAACGTTTCAGAAGCTCACCTTCGCGAGGTCCTGCGTAAAATCGTTGAGCAGAACAGTGATATAGCTCGGGCTTTGACACGTTTCCTAGCAGATCATCAGGTTACTTTGGAAATGCGGGCTATGCGTAACCAGAGCTTAGCTGATCGTAAAAATACGTATAAAACCGATAGAATTGAAAATCAGCTTGCATGGTACGCTGGAAAGGCTGAGACAAATTCAAGGGCTGCGACAAAGTCATTCTTATTCTTAGTAATCGTAAACGCACTTGCAGTGTTATCTGCGCTGTTGCGTATAAAGTTTTTGGATGCCTCGTTTTGGTATACAGATATCCTTGTCGCCGCAGCCGCTTCCCTGCTGAGTTGGATACAAGCCAAACGCTATTCAGAACTAGCTGCATCGTATACTCTTGCTGCCCACGAAATTGGAATAATACGAGAAGAGGCGTTGGCCCCCAGCAGTGAGGAGGAGTTTTCAAAATTTGTGGCCGATTCTGAGAACGCATTTTCTCGGGAGCATACTCAATGGCTAGCCAGAAAAGATGCCTGATATCTTGAGGCCGACGAAAAAGATGAGTAGATTGAATTGGAATTTTTGGGTTGGTGGGAAATCTCCTGCAGCTTGAATATTCATAAACAGAAGATTTCCACTCTCGATTTTTATTTCTTCTTATGCTTACCGCTTTTCTCGCATGACATTAAGGCGAGCGCTCCCATAGCTTGCGCATTCACAGTAGGTGATCGGTAGATTTCTTGAATAACGCGTTTAAATGCCCGGCGGTCATCAGGAGAAAAATTAGGGTCTTCATCAAGAGCTTGCTCGGCGCGTGCTTGCGGTACACCTCTGTCTCGTGCGTTTGTCATGCCATATGCAAACTCAACTAATTCTTGGCAGGTGAAGCTCGCATATGCCGGGGATGACATAAACAAGCTAGTGGCAAGTGCCAAGCTAAAAGCGAACTGCTTCTTCATGAGTTGGGGCCTTTTCAGATTTTTGGCTTCTGTCCATTCGAATAGGGTACATGTACCCTAGTAGAACTTGCATGATACCGGAATCATGCAGGGGTGCCAAATCCCTCCAGTTACCGCCAAGCCCCTATCCTTGTTGCACTTGGTAGCGCCGTGCGTAAGAGCCGGCTCGACCGAGGCTTATCGCAGGAAGAGTTGGCGCACCTTGCAGAGGTCGATGTCAGCTACCTTGGGCGAGTCGAACGGGGAGACAACAACGTAGCAGTCATGACGTTGGCGAAGATCGCGCGAGCTCTTGGCACAACGATGGCTGATCTCATGTCTACCGCGCAGCTCTAGTTGAAATTGATTGCAACGCCAAATCTTGCAGAAAATCGCAACGGCCTTGGTCTTCAGAGTATATTGCATTTAGCCAGAAAAAATATTGCTTAAAGCTGCACGTGCTTCCGCCCAAATCTCGTCTGCGTTATACCAATCTGGAGCGCAGCGTTTTAATGCTCTCCTGTACATTGAGCGTTCTCCTTGAGTTGTGTAATGGCGCATTGCTTCTTGAGCGGTTGACCTGATAGAGCGCTCTTGAAATCGTCTCCAGTTCGAGCCACCAGCGTAATCGGCGGCCTTGCTGCGATCAGCAAAGATGTAGCGGCGGAAAGGATTTGGGGCGCTTGGTATATCCTGAATCTTGCCAAGCCTCGATATTCGTAGTTCGCATCTTGTTCTGCTCCGCAGTAACCTTAATTTCCCCATTGTTGATACTACTTTGTTTCCTTGAAACTGCTCGAAGTTTTTGTCGTAAACAAGCAATTTATGGGGCGCTTTTGATGAGCCAAGATAGTAAGCATTAAGTCGCCCTTCGTTTTGAAACCATGGGTTGCTTGATGTTGCTGCCGAGTGCGTTAAAACAAAAAATCTATCGATCCCCGTATATACATCAAAGGTGATGTCGGCACGCGTTATTGTTGAATGTGCCAGCGCGAGCAAAAAATATGGGATACAAGTGGAAAGCAATCCGATCAGCTCTCTAAATCCATCTTCCCTAATTTTTCTCGGGTTCCACTCGATTCTCATGAATGCAATTCCAGGGATTAGCGGAAGAGCCTGTATGTAGAACTTGTCCTTAGCATCTGCACTTCTTGGTCGATAGGTCCAAGACGTTAGATATAGCTGAGGACGGGAGCCGTAAGTAGCAACGCGTGCTACGCTGCAGTTTTCGTTTCTGTAGGGGAGGTCACTGAGATGATATTCGGCTACAGCCCAGTGCTCTTGAGGAACAGGTATCGTGATCGAACATTTATCAATGAAGGCAATTGTTCGATAGGTCATTCATCTATGATTATTTATGGTTTTAGTGCTCATAGAGGAGAAAAGCATGGGCGCGGCTCTCCTGCATTGAAATTGATTTCAACTACTCGCTAGTAGAGCTCAGTTGCGGCTGAGAATTCAGCCACTCTATAACAACACTTTCTTGATATCGAACATGTCGACCAATTTTCCGGTATGGAATCCCGTCGCCCTCCCAGCGCTTGCGAGCAAGCCAAGCCGTAGATTTTCCGATAATGTCAGCGACCTCAATGGACGACAAAAGCTTATCGCCTTGTTTAATTTCATTGCGCGGATGGGATTGGCGTTGGTTGGTGCGGCGATGCTGTTGATTTGGTTTCATGGAGCCTCCTGTTGGATCAAAGTTATTCCATTTTGAGCTAAGTTGGCGGTTTTTATTACCGTCATTAGTGTCGAAAGATAATGACGGGTTTAGAGCGACCATCAAAATTCTCGGTATATCTCCAGCAGATGAGAGAGCAAGCAATCGAAAGAAAGGCCCGGTGGCTGTCTGCTCATCAAGCATGCCGGATGCGCAGTCTACGAAACGATAAGGCCATTTAGGCTCGCTCAACGACCCGTTTCGATAGACCAAGCGTTTCGCGAGTATCCAGTCCATAGCGCGCGATTCGGGCTTCGATCCCTTGCCGGAGCAGCCAAGTTTGATATACGGAGAGCCTCGCGCTCAACGGGCTTTTGCAAGGTTGCAACTTCGGTTAAACTTATTCAACATACAAAACCAATGGATGTTCTATGAAAGTTTTCCTGAGCTGGTCCGGCGCGCGCAGCATGGCTGCTGCAGAGCTTTTAAAGTGGTGGACGCGAAGCATCATTCAAGCCGCTCGTCCGTGGATTTCTACTGAGGACGTGGATCGCGGGTCTCTGTGGTTCTCTGAGATCAACGACAACCTTAGCGACACCTCAATCGGGATAGTTTGCCTAACCCAAGAGAACAAGGACCGCCCATGGATTTTGTTTGAAGCGGGCGCCCTTGCGAAAGGTCTGTCGAACAGCCGTGTCTGCACTTTCCTTGTCGACCTCGCCCCTAGCGACATTCGCGATCCTCTAGCTCAGTTCAACCACACGCAGCCGAAAGAGGACGACATGCGTAAGTTGGCTCGTACGCTCAACCGTCAGCTTGGTGAAAACGCCCTTGAAGAAACTGTTCTCGCAGGTGCGTTTGATGCGTACTGGCCGCAGTTTCAAGCACGCTGGGCGGACCTCATGAAGAATACTCCAGATGCAACCCACGTCGAAAAGCGTGAAGCTGACGACATCATGAGCGAGATTCTTGATAACGTGCGTGGTATGAGCCAACGTATCCGTGCACTGGAAAACCAAGCAACTGCTAAATCTTTGCCAAGTACTTTGAAGGTTAGCCACTCAAAGTGGATGAAAAACAGCACCCGTTCAAGGTGGGCTGACCTTGAAAAAACGTTTCATCTTGATGTATCGAAACTCGACTGGACCAACGCTATCAAACTACTGCTCGAAGGTGGTAAATCGACAGACGAGGCAATTAAGCTTTTGATAGAAGGCGGACTTTCAGAAAATCAAGCTACTGAAATCGTTTTGCGCGCGCAGAACCTGCCACCGACTGACGACGATTGATGTGAACAGAGAAGGGTCCCTCGGGACCTTTTTCTTTTTCAGGACACAGTCTACGGCGGGAGGCTTTGAAGTTTTTATGCGCCGAGCTGCGCGAAAAGGCCATCAAATTTCTTAAAAGTTCTATCTGGAGCCAGACCGAACGAAAGAACATCGACGAAGCGGTTCATGCCGGGTTCTCGACGCTGGATGGCGTCCCTGTGATAGCTCTCTAGGCGCACAAGACCCGAATGTGTTGCATCCAGCGTTCCTTGTTGAAGAAAATTTAAAGGACCGCTTCTAGGTAGACAGTGGACGATCAACATGGCTCAGTGTACCGCGCTGTTGCCGTTAGAGTGACGAGAAGGTTATGTTAGGCGCTCTTAATCTTAGGTATAAGCAATACGTAAATAGCCTGAGAAAGTTAACTCAGTCGCTCTCTCATAATATTTGTCAATCTGCTTTACATAGTCTGAGAGTCCGTCGGCAGGAAACAAGCCTTCGCGAATGAACTGTTCAGAAATTTCTTTGGAGCGAATATTGTTTGCTTTAGCGTCTAGCACGCGCAAGTATTTCGGATAACTGCCGTAACGCTTTCGGCTGTCTGAGCGATCTTGCAGAACCAGCCCAAGACGATCTGCTTTCTCCGCAATTTGAGCCTTTGCCGCTTCCCATTGCGGTTCGAGGGGAAGACTATAGTGGACCCCGAATTTGAGACGGTGGTTTAAGCTGTCGTCCTTGAAGGGATGATAGCGAATGAGTGAAGGTAAAAAACGCAGGGTGCACCCCGCCGACTTCAAGGCGAAGGTCGGGTTGGAGGCGGTACGCGGAGTGAAGACAGTGACGGAAATCGCGCAGGAATACGGCGTGCATCCGGTGCTGGTGGGCCAGTGGAAAAAGGAGATCCTGGAAAACGCCGGGGCCCTGTTCGACGTCAAGCGTGGTCCGAAGCCGGTCGACGAAAGCAGCCCGGAGGACAAGCTGTACAGCGAGATCGGCAAGCTGAAGATGCAGGTGGATTGGCTCAAAAAAAAGCTTGGGGAATGAGTCCTGCCGAGCGGGCGCGGTGGATCGAGCAGAAGGACGACATGCCTTTGACGCTGCAATGCGAGTTGGCGGGTATTCCGCGCTCGTCGGTGTATCGGCGGCTGGACGCCGCGCTGCGCCAGGAATGCCTGGACGAAGAAGACGGCCAGCTACGTGCCCTGATCGATGAAGAATACACACAGCGGCCGTTTTACGGCAGCCGGCGCATGGTGGTGTTTTTGCGAGGACGCGACTACTGCGTCAACCGCAAGCGCGTGCAGCGCCTGATGCGGGAGATGGGCCTGGCGGGCATGGCGCCGGGGCCGGCGACGAGCAAGCCGCACCCAAAGCACAAGGTCTATCCGTACCTGTTGCGCGGGGTGGCGGTCACGCGGCCGAATCAGGTCTGGAGCACAGATCTGACGTATATCCGGCTGGCGCGCGGCTTTGCGTACCTGATGGCGATCATCGACTGGTACAGCCGCAAAGTGCTGGCCTGGCGCATCAGCAACAGCATGGACGCGTCGTTTTGCGTGGACTGTCTGGAGGACGCCTTGCGCCACCACGGCAGGCCCGAGGTGTTCAACAGCGACCAGGGTTCGCAGTTCACCAGCGACGCCTTTACCGGCGTGCTCAAGCGAGAAGGCGTGGCGATCAGCATGGACGGGCGCGGACGGGCGTTGGACAACATCTTCGTCGAGCGCTTGTGGCGCAACGTGAAATACGAGGATGTGTACCTGAAGGGGTACGCCAGCATGGCCGAGTTGATGGTGGGACTGGCGCAGTACTTCGCGTTCTACAACGCAGCTCGTCCGCATCAGGCATTGGGCTACGAGACGCCTGATCACGTCTATCGGATCGGCGTCGGAGGCGGCGCGCTGATCGTCGACAAGTTCGACGACGCCAACCAGGAGCGGAAGAAAGACGGTAATACGGGGCAGCGCCGGGCAGCTGCTGAAGTGGAAACGGACACAGCTTAAATTAGCCGGCTGAGTGTCTTGACTGATGGGTCCACTTTAGACTTACGTCAAATACGAAAGCTATTTGGGTTTCCGTAAATTGAGGGAGTTGTGATGAGCGGCTGTCGAGCTGGCGAAGTGCCACAACGTTTCGAAACATTGCAAGACACTCGCGGCCTGAGTATGAGTAGGGCAAAAGCAAGCTAAGTCCATACTTCGCTGCAACTCCCTCTCGGTCAGCATCTTCTCCAGTGAGCGCGTAGTCGTAGTCCTGCTGGTAGGCCGGATTCCTTCTTAGAAATTCCCAAGCCCATCCCCTTGCCTGGTTTGAACTGTCTTCAGGGTCTCTAAATGTTTCGTCGTTCGGGTACGCTAAGGCATCGCGCCAATCCGGAAACCTCGGAGATAGGCGGTATTCACTCATCACGCTGCTCAGAGAGGGCCAGCATGTAATCGGTAACTCTTTGGGCAGGTTCCCTCAGCCGCTCGATGCCTTGCAGGTATCGCTGCGTGATGTCCTGGCCTGTATGGTGATTCATCAGGCGTTTTACGGTCCACGAGTCGCTAATTTTTGTGCTGGCATAGGTCGCGTATGATCGGCGTAAGTCGTGAGGCGTAAACTCGATTCCCGACGTAGCCGTGACTTTCTGAATGGCAAACCTGGGGTCAATTACGCGACCAGTGCGGCCATTACCAGGGAATACGAAGTCGGAAGTTCGACTTTCGAAACGCTTGCGCAGTAGTGCATAAGTAAACGACGTTAGCGGTAAAGTTGTTTCGGTTCGATTCTTCGTGTTCTCTGCAGGTAGGACGTAACGCTTACCTTCCAGGTCTACATGTTTCCATTCAATCTTGGAGGCCTCGTCCCGACGTAGGCCAGTGAACATCAAAAAAAGCAGGTAGTCCTGCATCGTTGTGTCGCTGGTCAGGTCGTTCGCAGGGCAGAGCTTCATTACAGCGCTGTACCACGTACCAAGCTGCTCTTCCTTAATGTAGTTCGTACGCCGTTTGGCAGGGAACCATTGGCCGGCTGCACTGAGCCGTTTGGTAGGATTGACAGCAATAAGCGGTGAACCGTCAGCATGGCTGTAGATGCCCTGGGCGTAGTTAATCACGGCCCGAAGAAACCGCATCGCTACGTTTGCCTGAGCTTCCCCATGCTGTTGCGCTAGGTATAGATGCTGCTGCTGAACCATGTTTGCAGTAAGCAGGGTCAAAGGAGTCTGCTTCCACCTCACGAAATACTTATTCATGTACCCCGTATAGTCCGCTACGGTACGCGAAGCAAGGCGAGGGCGATGTTTGAGGTAAGCATCGAAGACCTCATCTAATGTAATCCCAGCCTCACGGCTTGCTTTTTCCGCAGCGCGCGGATCAACCCCGGTCGACATCTGAAGAAGCATTTCTTTGGCGCGTTTTCGAGCTTGCTCGGCAGTGAAGATGCCGTGCCGCCCAACGGTCACCCTGGCCTCTTTGCCATTGATACGAGCCTGCACGATGTAACTCTTACTCTTCTGGTTGACCAATAGGCCGAAGCCTCGTAGCTCCGTATCCCAGTAATAGCCACGCTCGACGGTAGCGTCAACGGATGACTTGGTAAGCTTTAGTGTGCTCATTGTTTTTGTAAGCGCTTTGTAAGCAGTTGACGTACTGCTCAATAACATTGTTTCAATGTTATTCTACGTGAAAGCTCAGTATAATCAAGCGCTTACGATGCCATTAGTTTTCATTAGAGATCATTCAATGTGTAGCTCTTAGAACTCATAATCCGTTGGTGCCCAGTTCGACTCTGGGGAGGCCTACCAAAAAGACAAAGGACTTAGGTGCAAGCCTAAGTCCTTTTTTGTTCGTGCTGACACAGCATTAATGACCTTTCATTGTTGCTCAGGGCACGCATTTGTCCATTCTGTCACGCTCATATATCTGATCTGTTCCCCTTTGGTATCCACTCGAAGACACTCTGAGGCCTTGCGATAATGAAAAATGCAGAGTACGCCGGCATCCATGGAGCATGAATCAACTTCAACAAAACCACGCTCTGCAAGTATCTTCTCCGTTCCAGAAAACTCGTATCCGTCATTACGATGCACGCGAACTGGTTTCCATCCCAGCTTCACAATCCGCGCTCGCGCTTTCGTGAAGGGCTCTCCAACTTTCAATCCCACATTTTCAGTTGTCGAGGCCGTTCGAACGCTATTGCTGTCGTTTGCGTTTTTCGAAAACGTTGGGGTCATCAGGGAAAACGCTAGGCCCGCGACTATCAACTTCTGTACGAAACGCTGCCTCATTTCCCTTTTCCTCCATTGGCTTGGTAAATCGCAAAAAATGCTTCGTATTTGACAAAAGGTTGAGGAGGGTACTGATTGCCGAGACCGGGGCCCTTTGGCAAGGCCGCCCATTTCTTTGCAGCCGGCCCCATGGCCTCTGCTATATTACCTTCCTTGATCTTATCGATCACGCCGATCGAGCGAAGCATCTCGACCGCAAGCAGATCCTGAGTCTTTGGAGAGAAATCCGATAGGCCCATTTTGCGGCCATGGTCGCGCCATGTATCGACTGTAATCTGATACATGCCAGACGCTGTAGTTCGCCCACCGAATCCGGGACCAGGATGTGTCGAAAAATCCGTAAAGCGCCAAGGATCGTTTCTCTTCCCTTTCACCGCTCCGTATTTGAAATCGTAGCCACCGCCTTCTGCTTCAGCGATCGCCTTTAGGAAGGCGCTTACATTCGGGTCGGCGAGTAAAGCTAGGTTCTCATTCAGGCGAGTCTTGCGTTCCTGAGCAACACGGATGATTTTGGCTTCGCTACTTTCCCTAGGCGTCGTTTTCATGCTTGCGCGCTTTACCAAGGTCTTGCCGGATGGTGAGGTCACGGTATCGCTGGACATGATTTCTCGATCAGATATAAATATCGATAACTTCGGCAATTGCAGTGGCAGAGAGAAGATGGGTGTGGCCTTGCGCATCAGTGATGCCGTGTTCTATCGCACCGGATGCACGCCTGATGGCATATTCGGTATGGACGAGCGGTTCGTTGGTAACATCGTCGAGAAGGACAAACCTGTCGTCAAAACTGGTCTTGGTGCCTTCTTTTTGCGTCCGGGCGCTGTCGGCGCCAGGCGATGTAAAGGAGTCGACAGCATTTGCCTGGGGTGCCGTGTCTCGACTGCTTCCGCTGGTTACTCCCGCGCCGTACTCGACAATGTCAGTGAACTGACTGGCGATGAGCACGGCACCACAAGCCGTTTTCATGCCTGCCAAAGCTACCCCTTTGCCATAAAACGTCGTCGTTAAAGCCCCTTCAACGATAGGGAAGGTGCCTTTACATTTTGGACATTGAACTTTGTGACCAATATAGGCGATGGGTTTTCCCATGCAGATGTCAGCAGGCGACCCTTCAAGAACAGTGCCGCCGTGACTGGTTTTATCTCCCTGACGAATAATTTCGGGCATTTCTACTTCCTACGGAATTGATCGGAGATAAAGATACAAGGCGAAAGCTACTGTGCAGGCATATCTTTTATAGACTTGTTCTCCGTCAAATAACTGCAGAGATCGTAGTTCGCATTCGTCGTATGCGCAGCCCGAGATTCATCGCGGGCAGGCGGCCGCGTCGTTGAGCGTAGCCGCCTTGACCATCACTGCCCCAACGGCCTCACCACCTCCTTCGCCTGCGCCTCCACCTCAGCCTTCGCCTCGGCCGCCTCCTGCGCCGCCGTCAACCCCGACTGCGCCATCGGCCCCAGTTCCGCATCCGACTCCAGCACCGGCGCCGCCTCCAGATAAGGCCGAATCGGATCCAGCCGCACCGCATACCCAATCCCGCCCCGCACCGCGTCGGCCGCGATCTGCCCCTTGTCGTTGATCGTCCGCGGGAATAGGATATTCCAGCCCAGGCGCGGATCGATCAGCGCATTCAGGCTTTCCATCTTGCGGCCGCGGTAGACGAAGCCGCTCAGATGGTTGCTGGAGCCGACCACGTGGCCGAGGTTGTTGATCGATTCGCCCAGGCTGAAGCGGTCCGCGGTCGGTGGGCGGCGGTCGATGTCGATCAGGCGGCCGTTGCTGTAGATGAAGGCGACCTGGTTGTGAAAGCCGGTCGGTACCGAGGCATAGCCGGTCACCTGGCCGCGGTCGTTGATCCCCAGCGCGTAGTTGGGTGTGAAGCCGAAGTCGCCCAGGTCGCGCATGACGCCCCTGGTCCAGAGGAAGGCGCGCAGCGGCGGGTCGGGCGCCAGGAAGGGGCCGGATTCGCCGACGATCTGGTTGCGGTTGTTCAGGGCTTCGGCCTGGGTGACGGCATCCTCGCCCGGCAGGGTGCCGATGTTCCTGAGGTGGCCGCTCGGGTCGCGCAGGAAGCTGCGCAGGCTGCTTGGCCCGGGATCGGTGCCGACGAAGCCCAGGGCGAGCGTATAGCCGGCATTGTTGATGTCGACGTAGGTGAGCGGCAGGCCGGGTGGGTCGCTGAGGTCGCGGGTCTTGCCGTGGTAGTAGATGAAGCCGCGCTGCTGGCCGCCCGTGGTGACCCGGTTGCCCAGTACCTGTCCCTTGTCGTTGATGGCGATGACCTGGCTTAAGCGGCCTCCCAAGGTGCCCAGGTCCACGAAGCGGTTGCCTCGGGTGACGAAGCTGCCGGTCCGGGTGCCGTCGGTGCCGATCGGGTAGGTGCCGACCACGACACCGGCATTGTTCATGTCGCTGACCCGACTGTTGGCGGGGCCGACGATCGTGACCCGATACTCCGGATAGGATGCGGCCGGGGCGGCCGAGACGGCCTGGATCGCGGCCAGCGCGAGCGGCAGCAGCGACAGGGAAACGAAATGACGCCTTTGCATGAGAATCTCCTTGGAAAACAAGGGCTTGCACAGGACGGCCAGCCCATGTCCAAGGTACGCCATCAAAGCGGCCCAGCTTTAGCCCGGCGCAATCCAGATCGGGTAAAACCCGTCATGCATACCGAACCGCTCAGCATCGCTAGCGATGTTCAAGCACGCCCACCTGCTGGCACATGTCCAGCACCGGACAGGTCGAACAGCGCGGCCGGTTGCCGGTGCAGATGTGTTTTCCGAAGGGCACCAGCAGGCGGTTGATGTCTATCCAGTACTCTTGAGGCAGCTTCGCCTCCAGCGCCGCCAGGGTCTTCTCGGGCGTGGAGGCAGACACATAACCCCAGCGTCCGGTCACCCGGTGCACGTGGATGTCGACGCTGATGACCGGGGTGCCGCAGGCGACGCCCAGCACCAGGTTCGCGCACTTGGGACCGACGCCGCCGAAGGACAGCAGCAGGTCGCGGTCGCCCGGCAGGATGCCGCCAAACGACGCTTCCACCTCGCGCGCAATGGCCAGCATCTGGTTCGCCTTGCGTTCGTGAAATGTGCTGGGGCTGATGAGCGCATCCAGCTCTTCCCAGGACAGCTGCGCCACCTGGGCCGGCGTGCGTGCACGGGCGAACAGCTTGCGCGAGACCGGCAGCGTCACCTCGTCGTAGGTGCGGATCGAGATCATGCAGGCCAGCAGTTGCTCGAAGACGGAGGTATAGCCTTCCTCGGCCAGCTGGAACAGCGCCGCCTTGGGCCAGGGCCGTACCGCCTCCTCGATGCGCTCGAATGCCGTACCAATCTCGAATGGGCGCTTTTTCATGGATAGCTTCCTTATGCCGGCGATACAGGAACAGGCAGGGTAGCTTTCCCTCGTGAACCCGTCCGTTCCATGCCGCACAGGCGCACTGCTCAAGCCTTCAGTTACAACCGCTTGCATCTGATACGGAATCACTCTTTCCTGAACAGATCGCTGCCATTACCCTATGTCCATGCTTCTAACAAAATCACCAAGGGGAAATACCATGAACAAAATCTCTGCCATCGGCGCCCATCTTGCTTTCGTTGCCGCCTTCGCCGCTGCCGGCGCCGCACCGCTGACTGCCCAGGCCGCACAGGACCACCATCAGAAAGCGTCGCACGCACGTTGCCAGAACTGCGGCACCGTGGTCTCGACCCGTACGTATGAACGCGCAGCCGAGCGCGCCAGCGGCCTGGGTGCCGGCGGCGGCGCCGTGGTCGGCGGTCTGCTGGGCAACCAGGTCGGCAGCGGCAATGGCCGCACGCTGGCCACCATCGCCGGCGCTGTCGGCGGCGCCTACGCCGGTAACCGTGTCGAGCGCAACATGCACAAGACGACTTACACCGATGTGCGCGTGCGCATGGCGAACGGCGGCTACCGTGTCTTTACCGAGCAGGGCAATCCGCGCTTCGGCAACGGCGACCGCGTGCGTGTCCAGCAGGGCCGCCTGATCCGCGATTGATTCGCGACTGAATGATGTCGGCCCCGCTCAGTGCGGGGTCGGGATATAGAGCGGATCCGGAGTTTCCTGCTGCGCACGCGGCAGGTAGATGCTGACCGTAGTGCCTTCATCCGGCCGGCTGGCCAGGCGGATATGGCCGCCGCTCTGCTTCACGAAGCCATGCGCCATCGACAGGCCGAGACCGGTGCCTTTGCCCTCCGGCTTGGTGGTGAAGAAGGGCTCGAAAGCGCGCTCCATCACTTCCGGCGGCATGCCGCTGCCGGTATCCGTCACCGCGATCTTTACATAGTCGTTCGGCTTGATGCCGGTCTCGCCCAGCTCGCTGTCGGCGGCGATCGTGACGTTCTCGATGGCGATCGTGATGTGGCCCTGGTTGTTCATGGCGTCGCGCGCATTGATCACCAGGTTCAGCAGCACATTCTCCAGCTGGTTCGGGTCGACCAGCGTATTCCACGGCGTGGCCGGCAGTTCGAAGCGGATCTCGATGGCGTCGCCGGCCGCGCGGTGCAGCAGGCTGTCCATGCGATCGATCAGCTGCGCCGGATTGACCACGCTCGGATGCAGCGGCTGGCGGCGCGCAAAGGCCAGCAGCTGCGCAGTCAGCTTCTTTCCCCGTTCCACCGCATCCATGATGTTGAGCAGGCGCTTGCGGCTGCTCTCTTCGTTGCGCATCATGAGCTGCACGTTGGCGCTGATGATGTGCAGGATGTTGTTGAAGTCGTGCGCGACCCCGCCCGTGAGCTTGCCGACCGCCTCCAGCTTCTGCGAGCGCTCCAGTGCGGTGCGCGCCTCGACCAGGCGCTGCTGGCGCTGGCGTTCGCGCTCTTCCTGGGCCTTGCGCGGGCGGATGTCGCGCACGAAGGCGACGGCACCGTAGCCGCCGTTCGACGGCAGGGCGGTGACCGCGATCTCGACCGGCAGCGTGCGTCCGTGGCGGTCCGCCAGCGCGATCTCGCTTGGCCCGGCCAGCAGCGCGCATTCGCCACGTGACATGAAAACCGCGAAATGGGCGCGCCAGCGCTCGCGCCATTCGGGCGCGGTGATCAGTTCGACGGCTTCGCGCCCCAGCGCTTCCTCCTCGCTCCAGCCGAACAGCTTGGCCGCCTGCGCGTTCCAGTCGGTGACACGGCCGTCCGGGCCAATCGCGAGGAAGGCGTCGTAGGCGTTCTGCAGGATCAGGCGGATGCGCTGGCGCTCGGCATCGATGCGGTCGCGCGATTCGCGCAGCTCGAGCGTCATGTCGCCGGCCAGCTGCAGGGCGCGGCGCCGTTCGGACGCCAACAGCCATACCACCAGGCTGAGCAGCAGGCCCAGGCCGATGCCGGTCGCGGCGATGGCCAGCGAGGGGCGCTTGTCGAGCGTGGCTTCGAGCCGCTTCGAGGAGCGGATCGACAGGGTCCAGGTGCGGCCCGCGGTATCGATCACGTCGGTGTGCGTGAACATGGCGCGACTGCCGGGCGCACGCGCGCCGGGCGAGCGGAACAGCAGGGCATCCTCGGCCAGCTCGTGGCCATCGTAGATCTCGACGTCGAGATCGGTCGCATGTTCGCCGCCCACGCCGCGCATCAGGTTGTGCATGCGGAAGGGTGCGTAGACCCAACCGACGATGGCGGCGCGGCGCTCTTCCACCGTCACGCGCGGCAGACCCTTGCGGTAGACCGGCACGTACACCAGGAAGCCGGGCTGCGCACTGCGCGTGCCTTCCTGCACCAGCGTGACGCGGCCGGTGGCGACGGCGTTGCCGGTGTCGCGCGCCGCTTCCATCGCACTGCGTCGCACCGGTTCGCTGAACATGTCGTAGCCGAAGGCGCGCAGGTTGCTGCCGCCGAAGGGCTGGATGTGGGTGATCGAGGTGTAGAACGGGCGCGGGCCGGGCGGCTTGACTTCGTAGCCGGCAAAGCCGGCGGCGCGCATCGCGCTGACGTGGGCATCGAGTTGCGCCGGCGGCACGATGGTGGCGATACCCAGGGCCTGGATGCCGGGGAAACTCTGGTTCAGGCGCAGCAGGGCGTAGTAATCGGCGAAGTCGCCCTGGCTGATATCGACCGAGCCGCGCAGGAAGCCACGCGTGCCCTGCAGCACCTGTTCGTAGACCGCCATGCGGCGCACCACGCTGGCCGTCAGATCGCGGGCGCGGTAGTTGAAGCTGGCTTCGAGTTCGTTCTCGGCGCTGCGTTCGACCTTGTTCGCCACCACCCAGGTCACGATCAGCGACGCCAGGAAAACCAGCGCGGCCAGGAGTAGCGGGAGGGCGGCAGGGCTGCGCGAAGACGCGGCGGCGGCGGAGTCGGCAGGGCGGTCGGAAAGCGGCATGGTGGCAAATGATACCCGGGCATGTCCACACAAGGCGCACAGCAGTAGCCGGTCCCGTCATGGTATTGTCCGTGCCACCATGCCGAAGCACCTTCCCGATCCCGTTCCCGCCAACCATCTGCTGCGCCGTTTGCAATGGTCGTTGGCCGCCATCCTCGGCGCTGCACTGTTGTGGGCGGCCCTGGCGCCACTGCATTATCCGACCCGCGAACGCCTGTTCGAATTTGCCCGCGGCGCGCCGCCGGTGCCGGCCGACGTGCGCCTGACGCTGGGCGTGCGCGACGTGCTGCTGCTGCGTAACCACGACCGCAAGCCGCACGTGTTCGGCCAGCTGCTGGTGCTGCCCGCGCACACGGTGCGCCTGCCTTTCGAGCAGGCCGGCGACTTTCCCTTCGCCTGCGACCTCGCGCCGGCATCGACGGTGATGGTGCGGGTGCAGCCCCAGCCCGACCCCGGCTGGAGCCGGCTGCGCTGGCGCCTAACGGCGCTGCTGGAAGCGATCCGTACCCTGCCGCTACAGGCGCCGGACGACTGAGATCGCCATGCAATCGTGCTCCATCCCGCAAAGCGAATCTGTCATGATGCGCGCATGGCCACGATCTCTTTACCGCTGTTCCCGCTCAGCACGGTCCTGTTCCCGGATGGCGTGCTGCCGCTGCAGATCTTCGAGGTGCGCTACCTCGACATGATCAGCCATTGCCTGACCGAGGACAGCCCCTTCGGTGTGGTGCTGCTGACGCATGGTCAGGAAGTGCGCACGCCCGAGGGACTGGAGCGCTTCGTGGCGTCGGGCACCCTGGCTTCGGTGCAGGACACCACGGCATCGACGCCGGGCCTGCTGCAGGTGGTGTGCCGCGGCGGCGCGCGCTTCCAGGTGCTCTCGAGCGAGCGGCGCAGCAATGGCTTGTGGATGGCCGATGCCGAACTGCTGGAAGACGACCATGCGGTGCGCATCCCGTCCGACCTGAAAGGGGCCGCCGATGCCCTCGACCGCGTGCTGGCCTCGCTGCACGACGTGCCGCAGAGCCGCTGGCCGGTGCAGCCGCCGTTCCGCCTCGACGATTGCGGTTGGGTCGCCAACCGCTGGTGCGAACTGCTGCCCTTGCCGAACCAGCAGAAGCAGCACATGCTGATGCTGGATAACCCGATGATCCGGCTTGAGCTGCTGCACGACGTGCTCGATGAGCATGGGCTGATTACTTCCTGATTACGCTGCCACGCTGATGCTGACGCTGCTGCTGTCGCCGGCATTGCCGCTCGAGGCCGCCGTGGCGTCGCTGCTGCCGCTGTTTTCGGCATACGCCTTCAGCAGGTGCAGAGCATGGGCCAGTTCGCGCATCGGGTCGTTCTGGGGACCGGCTTTTTCCGGACCGCCGGATGCCTCGTCGCTGTCGCCGTTGCCGGCTTTTTCGCTCGCCACTTTCTTGTCGTAGGCGGCCTGCTCGGCATCGCTGACGGTGCCGTCGCCGTCGGTATCGGCGGCGGCGACGTAATCGGTGCTGGTGCTGCTGGTGCCGTCGGTCGACGTGTCTTCGTCTTCGCTGCCGCCGACCCGGCCGCCACCGCCATGCGGACTGCCAGCGCCGCGAGGACCGCCGGCGCCGGCCGCGCCGTCGGCAGTTATTGCGCCCTCGGTGCCGGCCCTATCCCCGCCATCAGGCGGCGGACCGTCCGGCGGCGGACCGCCGCGGCCGACGCGCGAAGCGTCGAACTGGGCGTTGAGCTGGTCGGACAGCTTGGTCATGGCCTCGGTGAGTTCGCTCTTGGTCACCTTGCCGTCGCTGTCGCCGTCGAGTGCGCTGAAGGTGTCGTCCACGTCGACAGCGCCGCCGCTTCCCTTGCCATTGCCGCCGACCTTGGACAAGGCGTCCTGCAGGTCGGTCTTCTCGATATAACCCTGGTTCCTGGTATCGAGCTTCGAAAAGACCGAGTCGGCCCACTTCGATACATTGCTGCCGCTGCTGCTGATGCTTGCCACCATGATGTGGTCCCTTTGATTAATGCACTCCATCAATTATCGGACGCAAACCCAAGGGCGAGGAGGGCGGAAAGCGTAAAGGCAAGTAAAGGAATGTAAAGGGAAACCTGCGGAAAAACGCGGTAAATGCGCGAGCAAAGTACAGGATTTCATATACAGAGGGGGCGATTTAAGGTAAATTGAGCGCGGTTTAGTATCTCTACGTCCGCCCAAGCCGCCACGCAGCGCATGCCGCGCAGGCGCGTCCCGTACCTCCGGAGTTTCCCGCGTTGGCCATGCCAGGGCCGCTTTGGCCGTAGAGCGCAACTCTTATTACGCCCGAAAGAAGAAATGTCTGAATCGACCACCAATGATGCTGGCGGCGCACCGACCGTGCGCTTTGCCGATTTCGGTCTGGCGCCTGAAATCCAGCGCGCGCTGTCGGACCAGGGCTACGTCCACCCGACCCCGATCCAGGCCCAGGCCATTCCCGTGGTGCTGGCCGGCCGCGACGTCATGGGCGCAGCCCAGACCGGCACCGGCAAGACCGCGAGTTTCTCGCTGCCGATCATCCAGAACCTGCTGCCGCATGCGAATACCAGCATGTCGCCGGCCCGTCACGCCGTGCGCGCGCTGGTCCTGACGCCGACCCGCGAACTGGCGATCCAGGTCGCCGAGAACGTCAAGGCCTACGCCCAGCACACCCCGCTGCGCTCCACCGTCGTGTTCGGCGGCATGGACATGAAGCCGCAAACCGAAATCCTGCGCAAAGGCGTCGAGATCGTGATCGCGACCCCGGGCCGCCTGCTCGACCACGTCGAACAGAAGAACATCAGCCTGGCCCAGGTGCAGATGCTGGTCATGGACGAAGCCGACCGCATGCTCGACATGGGCTTCCTGCCCGACCTGCAGCGCATCATCAACCTGCTGCCGAAGAAGCGCCAGAACCTGATGTTCTCGGCCACCTTCTCGCCGGAGATCAAGAAGCTGGCTGCCAGCTTCCTGACCGATCCGCTGACCATCGAAGTGGCGCGCAGCAATGCCACCAATACCTCGATCACCCAGGTGCTGTACAAGGTGGCGGAAGAGCAGAAGCGCGACGTCGTCGAGCACCTGATCCGCTCGCGCGACCTGAAGCAGGTGCTGGTGTTCTCGAACACCAAGATCGGCGCCTCGCGCCTGGCGCGCTACCTGGAGCAGGCCGGCATCAAGGCCTCCGCCATCCACGGCGACAAGACCCAGCAGGAACGTATCGCCGCACTCGACGCCTTCAAAAAGGGCGATATCGACGTGCTGGTCGCGACCGACGTCGCCGCGCGCGGCCTCGACATCACCGACCTGCCGTGCGTGATCAACTACGACCTGCCGTACAACGCCGAAGACTATGTGCACCGTATCGGCCGCACCGGTCGCGCCGGCGCCACCGGCGATGCGCTGTCGGTCTATTCGGACAAGGACGAGCGCCTGCTGGTCGACATCGAGAAACTGATCAAGCAGACCATCACGCGCGGTGAGCTGAGCGGCTTCGCGCCGGGACGCAGCGGCAGCAGCGAGCGCACCGGCGACCGCGGCAGCAGCGGCCGCCGCCAGAGCGACAGTTCGCGCAGCTTCGAGCGCGGCGAGCGTCCCGAGCGCAGCGAACGCGGTCCGCGCGGCCCGGGCGCACCGCGCCGCGAGAAGGTCGATCCCTGGTTCCTCAAGCCTTACGAGCCGGCCGCCGCGTCGCGCAAGGACCCGGCCGAAGCCGTGCCGGTAGCGCAGGCCAAGCCGAAGCAAAAGCTGGCGGCGCTGCTGGGCGGCTTGCCGAAGCAGTAAAACCAGGCTGTCGCGCCGGACACTGCCCGGCGCGCTCCTCGCCTGCGTGGGAATGGTGCTTGTACGCTAGCCGTTCGGCGCCAACGCCTTGTTCACCCGCTCCAGCAAATCGTCCTGCCGGTAGGGCTTGGCCAGGATCGTCAGGCCGCCGCTGCGGCCGCCCTGCGGCAGCTCGTCCATGTAGCCGGTCGTGACCAGCACCGGTAGCCCCGGCCGCAGCTCGCGCGCCTGTTTCACCAGGTCCAGGCCGTTCATCCCGCCCGGCATGATCACGTCCGTGAACAGCAGGTCGACGCGGATGTCCCGGCGCAGCAGTTCCATGGCCTGCTCGCCGCTGGCCGCCGAGTGCACTGCATAACCCTCCATCTCCAGCACCTGTTCCGCCAGCTCGCGCACGTCGTCGTTGTCCTCGACCACCAGCACGCAGGTCTTGTCCGCATCGGCGCCGGCTTCGGTCCCGGACGTCTCCCGCTCGCCATCCACGTCGGCATCGCCATGGCCGATGGCGTTGTCGGCGATCGGGAAGATCATGGTGACCTTGGTGCCTTCGCCGGGCTTGCTCTCGATTTCCAGGCGGCCGTGCGACTGCTGCACGAAGCCGTGTACCATGGCCAGGCCGAGCCCGGTGCCGGGACCCTTGGTGGTAAAGAAAGGCTCGGTGGCGCGGCGCAGCACCTCCGGCGTCATGCCGGTGCCCTTGTCGATCACGCACAAGGACACATAGGTGCCATGCGGCAGGCCGTGCCGCTTCAGGCGGTCCTCGCCGCGCACGATGGCGGTGGCCACCGTCACCTCGCCGCCCTCGGGCATGGCGTCGCGCGCATTGATCAGCACGTTCAGCAGGGCCATCTCGAGGTGGGTCGGATCGAGCAGGCACACCGGCAGGCCCGGACGCAGGTCCAGCCGCAGCTCGACCTTGCTGCCCAGGGTCCGCACCAGCATCTCGGAAAAGTCGAACACCAGGTTGTTGATATTGATGGCCTTGGGTTCGAGGCGCTGCTTGCGCGCGAAGGTCAGCAACTGCTGGGTGAGCTTGCCGGCACGCATCGCCGCGCGTTGGGCCCGTTCCAGTTGCTGGCGCGCCAGGTCGGGCTTGTCGAGGCTGATCAGGGCGACTTCGAGGTTGCCGTTGATGACTTGTAACAGGTTGTTGAAGTCGTGCGCCATGCCGGCGGTGAGCTGGCCGATCGCTTCCATCTTCTGCGCCTGCAGCGAGGATTCCTGCGTGGTGCGGCGCTCGGTGATGTCCATCTGCGAAGCGAAGAAGTACAGCAGCTTGCCCTGTTCGTCGAAGATGGGGCCGATGAACAGCGCGTTCCAGAATGGCGAGCCGTCCTTCCTGTAGTTCAGGATGTCGACCGCGACCGCGCGCTCTTCGCTGAGCGCCTTGCGCACTTCTTCCACCGTGCGGCGGTCGGTCTGCTGGCCCTGCAGGAAGCGGCAGTTGCGGCCCATGACTTCCTCGTCGGTGTAACCGGTGAGGTCGAAAAAGGCGCCGTTGGCGAACACGATCGGATTGTCGGGCTGGCGCGGGTCGGTCACGATCATCGGCATGCGCGTCATCTCGACGGCGGCAAAGAAGATGTTGCCGCGGTCTTGCAGACCATCGCGGCTGATGTAAGTGGCTTGCCAGTGCTTGACGCCGGGATTGCCCAGCGGGGTTTCGGCATTGCCTTCGACTTCGCCTTCGGCCGGAACGCCAATGCTCTGCCCGCCACCCTGCTCGACGAGCGGTTTTTCCAGCCCTTCTTCCTTGTTGCTCCCGGTCGCCATTACGCATCCTCATCGCCGACGTATCGGAGACGATTCTAGAGCGCAGTGCGGCGCGCCCACTGTTCGCGGACGCACGGAGAGCGCGGCCTCAGTGCTCCGGCGTCGAGACTTCGATTTCCTGCAGCAGGATGCCCAGCTCGCGCGAATCTTGCGAAGGGCCGTAGGCCTGGGGCGAGACCGGGTGCGGCACGTCGATCACGATGTCGCGCTGCTTGCCGTCGGTATCGAGGGCGAGGCCGACTTCTTCCAGCCTGCCGCCCAGGCGGAACTCGCCGCTGCTGTCGCCGATGCGCATGGTGAAGGGCTTCTCGGCATTGTCGCCGAAGGCCCAGCCGCGGATGACCACGTTCACCCGGCGTGGCAGCACCGTGTTCAGGTGCAGCACGACCCGCTTGCTGTCCGACCAGCGGCCGATGGTCTCGGCATGCGACAGGCCTTCGGCACTGGCGATCAGTCCGCTGCCGAAGGCGTTGGCCAGGTGCATGCGGCCCAGCGTGCGGAAGTCGTTGTCGAGGCGAACCAGGGCGTAGTCCTTGGTGGCGGCCACCGGCTTGACGCCCGGCGGCAGCGGATGCCTGCCGAACACCAGCAGCCATTTGTTGTGGCGCGGCATCTGGTAAGCCGCGACCGGCACATTGTCCGGCAAGTCGAGGATGACGGTGTCCTTGTGGTCGATGTGGAACTGGGCGCGCATCAGGGCGCCGCCGGTGCCGGCCACCGTGATCTGGCCGCGTTCGGCGGCGGGCACGGTGCGGCGGGCAAACTTGCCGGCCAGGTCGGCTTCCTGGTCTTCATGGAATTGCGAGGTGAACAGGCCGTTGCTCACGATGCCGCTCAGCACGAAGAGCGGCGCCGCCACGAACAGGAACAGCCGGGCGGCAGTGCGCACGCCGGCCACCGCCCACAGCAGCAGCACGGCGATGCTCAGGCCCGCCACCGCGCGGCCCCAGCGGCCATCCAGCGCGACCGCGCGCACCTCCGGGCCATCCGACGCGCTGATCCAGTAGGTCGGCAGCTTGACGAAGGCTATCGCCACGACCGCGGCGAGGGCGAGGGCGAGGAACCAGCGCACCAGCTTGCCGATGCCGCGGCCCGGTTCGGCATCGGGGGCGGCCTCGAGTCTGGTCGCGAACTTGGCCTCGAGATGGGCGGCCACCACCATCCACAACAAGGGGAACAGGAAGCTGTAGTAGCGCACGTGCAGGCGCACCGCCTCGTAGTTGTCGGGGGCCGCCAGCGATGCCGTGTAGGCCACCGTCATGCCGGCGGCGGCGCCCAGCATCAGCAGGGCGTAGATATGCAGCGCTGCGGCCGGACCGGCGGCGCGGCGTGGGCTGGGGCGCAGCACGGCTTGCACCAGCAGCGCCAGCGGCAGGCCGAACACGACCGCCAGCACCATCAGGTGGCCGCGGAAGCTGGTGAAGAAGGGCGCCAGCATGGCCCAGCGCGAGCGGGTGCCGGCGACGGTGGCCGCTTCGGCGTAGAAGGGGCCGAACATGCTCAGGCCGGCCTTGCCGGCGAGCAGATAGCCGAGTCCGAACTTGACGCCCAGGACGGCGCAGGCGGCCAGGACCATCGAGGCCAGGCCCTTGCGCAGCCAGGCGCCGCCTTCCATCCAGCGCGCATAGCACAGGTAAAGGCAGAGCGCCGGAATCAGGAACACCGCATGCACCTTCACCTGGCTCATCAGGCCCAGCACGGCGCCCGTCACCAGCGCATGCACGGCCCAGTGCCAGTGGCGGCGGGTCAGCACGATCCAGCTCAGCACCCAGAAACCGAAATAATAGGTGGTTTCCGGCATGAAGTAGGCCGTGAACAGGTTCAGCGGCGCGAGCGTGGCCAGGACCGTGACCACGAAGGCGAGGGCGCGTCCGGCGACCGTGCGTGCGCACAGGTAGACGAAGGGCGCGGCCGCCACGAACAGCAGGGTGTTGCCAACGCGTACGCAATCCAGGAAGCCGGTACCGCAGGCATTGCTCGGCCGGAACAGCCAGAGGTAGAGATAGGAGGGGAGGATGGACTCGCTCAGATCCTGGAGCCGCGACATCTTGCTGTAGTACCACTCGTCGGCGAAGATCGTCGGGTTCAGGCCATGGCTGCGCGCGGTCAGCCAGAAGAACGCGGCGGCCATCAAGGCCAGGAGGGCAAGCCCGGGGAAGAACCGGCGCAGGCCGGAAGCGGTCGTGGTGGTCATCGTTTTTCTGTTGTTGTCGTTTTGGGTGCGCGCTTGCGGAAAATCCAGAATTTGCTCAGCAGGTAGCCATTGGCCGCGATCAGCGGCAGCGACAGAATCTTGCCCGCCAGCGGCATGCCGGCCAGCGCCACCGCCATCGAGACGCAGCCCATGGTCAGCAGGTAGTTCAGGCCGACCACGCACAGGTAGCGCGCAAAGCTGGATGCGCTGGCCGCGGCATCGAAGGTCACGCGGCTGTGGAAGGCATAGTTGACCAGCAGGCCGGCCAGGAAGCCGGCGGTGGTGGCGCCGGTGAAATGCGCACCGGCGCGCAGCAGCACCTGCATGACGCCGATGTCGACCAGGGCGCACAACACGCCGCCGGCGATATAGGTGGCGACCTGGCGCGAATGACGGGTCAGACTACGCATGGGGCTTGTGGAACAGGACCTTCTTGTGCAGCGGACGGCGCGGCACCGAGGCGATGTCGTAGGCCAGGAAGGCCAGGATCAGCTGCACGCCCATGATGACCGGCAGCGCCGCCACCATCACGGTGCCGGCCGGCGTGGCCATGCCGTGGCGGCTGGCGTCGATCCAGTGGGTGATGCCGAAGATCGAACCGAACAGCAGCATGGCGATGCCCAGCGGCAGCTCGATCGAGGCCAGCGACATATTGCGCAGGTAATAGTTGTAGAACAGGCGCTTGACGAAGTTGCGCACGTGCTTGGCGGCGAACTCGGTGACGATGCGCGAAATCTTGAGGTTGCTGACCTCGTCGCCATACACCGCGTCCATCGGCACGTCCGCCACCACCGCGCCCAGCGTGTTCAGGCGGAACAGCATGTCGGTTTCGAAAAAGTAGCGGCGGCTGATCTTGTCGAAGGGCAGGAAACGGGCGGCATCGGCGTGGATCGCGGTGTAGCCGTTGGTCGGGTCGAACAGGTCCCAGTAGCCGGACGACAGCTTGGTGAGCAGGGACAGCACCGCATTGCCGAACAGGCGCATCGGCGGCATCGAGCCGATCCGTTCCAGGTTGAAGAAGCGGTTGCCCTTGGTGTAGTCGGCCTCGCCCGCCAGGATGGGCGCAATGAAATGCGGGATCAGGCTGCCGTCCATCTGGCCGTCGCCGTCGACCTTCACGATGACGGCGGCGCCGTCGCGGATGGCGGCGCGGTAGCCGGTCATGACGGCCCCGCCCACGCCCTGGTTCTGCGCGTGCTCGATGACGACCACGCGCGGGTCGCGGCAGTTGTCGCGCACGAAGGCACCCGAGCCGTCGGGACATTTGTCGTCGACGACGTAGATGCGCGCGACCTCCGGGCCAATGCCGGCGATCACACCGAGGATATGGCGCGTGACCTTGTAGCTGGGGATCACGACGGCGACGGCCCCGTGACTGGGATTGACTGGCGGATTCATCGACACGGATGTTACTCCATGTGCAAGAGCGTTGCTATCGGTCACGGTTACCTTCCTTCGCGCAGTTCGGCCGAGCGCAGGAAAAACGCCAGCGCGCGCGTATCGCCGGATCCCGGGCTGTGCGGCGCCTCGTGCGCCAGTTCGATGACGAGTTCCTTGCCGGCGCTGTTGGCGGGCAGGGCGAAGTGCGGCAGGCGGTCCAGGCTCAGCCAGCCGAGGTCGGTGCCGTTGACCCGGACCCGGGTCCGGTGGTTGCCCTCGAAATACATGCCCTGCAGCGACAGGGTGGCCGCACGGAAGCCGGACGGCGCCGCGATGACCAGCTTCGAGCGCGGCCCGACCGACCACACGCCATCCCAGGCGCCGCCATTGTGTTCGACCTGGCTCCAGCCTTCGGCGAGGGCGATGCCGTTGCCGCTTTCGAACTGCGCGCTGCCGTAGCGCTCGGTGCGGTTGGGGTCGGGCCGGCAGGCGATCGCACCGTCGATGTAGTACCAGCCGCGCGTGCTCTCGACCATGCGGGTATCGGGCGCCAGCACCTTGCCGGCGCCGCACAGCAGTTCGTCGACGTGGGCGCCGCCCGGGTTCACCAGCGCCTTGTGCCATTCGGCCGAGACGTAGATTTTATGCGGCTCGATATAGTCGTCGTTGCGGGCCATGCGTTCGGCGAAGATTTCCGGCTCCGGGTGGTACCAGCGGTTGGCGTGGGCCAGCGCGAACCTGGCCAGCGGCGAGAATTCGACATACGAATAACTGGCCGCATGCAGGGTGGCCGCGCCCTGGGCCAGCAGCAGACCCAGCAGCAGCCCGGCGGGCCAGCGGGTGCTGGCGCGCAGGCGCAGCAGCAGTACCAGCAGCAGCGGCATCGCGGCCCAGAAACCGTAGCGCATCACGCCCTGGGCACCCGAGTTCCAGTTGAGCACGGCCATCGCGGGGAAGATCAGCGCCAGCACGAACAGCAGGCACAGCGCGAACAGGCCGAGTGCGCGCTTCGAAGTCCCCTCGTGCTTCCAGCCCCACAGCGCCAGCGCGGCCAGCACGCCGGGCAGGATCAGGACCATGCCCTGGTTGAGGTCGAAGAAGAAGGAAACCAGACGGGTGGCGCTGATCAGGCCGGGGTCGGAAAACTTCCGGGCGATGATGTTCGGGACGCCGAATTCATAGAGGTTGAACAGCAGCGGCAGCGAAAACAGGACGACGCCCACCGCCAGGCCGAGCACATTGGCGCGGGTCAGCTGGGCTTTCAGGTTGGCCGCCAGGCCGACGCCCGGGCGCCAGTCGAGGTAGAGCTTGAGCAGCGGGGCGAAGCCGAAGAAGAACACGATGGTCGGATTCTGTTGCCCGGCCAGGCCCGCCAGCAGGCCGGCCGCCAGCGGCGCGCCGCTCAGGTAGAACAGCAGGCCGGCCAGCAGGCAGGCCGCGCTGACGCATTCCGGGCTGGTCCAGTTCAGGTACAGCGCACCGCCGCACAGCAGGAACAGCAGCAGGCCCAGCGCCGCGCGCCTGCCTGAGCCGAAAAAGCGCAGCAGCGCCAGGCCGAGCACGAACACGGCCGCATAGTTGACGACCTGGAAGGCCTTGAACGGCGGCACCCCCAGCAGCTCGAACAGTTTATAGGGCAGGACCGCCAGCGCCGGGTAGCCGAAGAAGTGCACCGAATAGACGTCGCCGCCCTTGCCGCGCACAAAGGCGGCATACACGTCCTGCTTGCCGGCCCGCATATCGGTTTCGAGCAGCTGGAACACGCCGGACACCTGCGGCGCCACCTGGTGCGCGCGCGCGATGTCGCTCAGGCGGATGTCCGGGCTGCCGTGGTCGGCGAGGGCCACGGTCTCCAGCGTGTACTCGACCACGTCGCCGAAAAAATACGGCCGGGTCAGGACCAGCAGCGCGAACAGGGCGCCGAACAGGGCCAGCGCAAAGCGCCAGCCGCTGCGGGATCGAATGGGCAGGAGGGTGTCGATGTCGTTCTTCATGCTTACCAGGCCGCCGCCACGGCGAACAGTGTGCACAGGGCCAGGACGGCTAGGCTGGTCTTGTCCTTGCTGACGTATAGCACCGGGTCTTCGTTGACCTCGCCGCGGAAGGACAGGGTCCACAGGCGTCCCAGCCAGAATACCAGCAGCGGCAGGATGCCGAGCAGCCAGGTCGGCTGCCGGTACAGCATCAGCACGTTTTCGGAATTAAAGTAGAGCATCACCACCATCACGGCGATGAAGGCCGCGTTCACGCCCATGATGCCGATCGGGGTGCGGTCGGCCGTGGTATAGCCGCGGCCGCGCGTCTTTTCCTTGCCCGCTTTCTGCAGATTGGTCAGCTCGCTGTGGCGCTTGAGCAGTGCCAGGCTCAGGAAGATGAAGAAGGAAAACGCCAGCAGCCAGAACGAGGGCACGATGCCGGTGGCGGCGCTGCCGCCCAGCACGCGCAGGGTGTACAGGATGGCCAGGGTGACGATGTCGACCATCAGCAGGCGCTTCAGGTGCAGGGAGTACGCCACCGTGGTCACGAAGTACACGCCGACGGCAACCAGCAGCAGCGGGTCGAACCAGGCGCACAGCGCCAGTGACGCGCCCGCCAGCACGGGACTGGCGGCCAGGGCCAGGCCGAGCGGCAGCGCGCCGCTGGCGATCGGGCGCCGGTGCTTGACCGGATGCAGGCGGTCGTCCTGGGCGTCGAGCGCATCGTTCAGCAGGTAGGCGCTGGACGCGCACAGCGAGAATGCCACGAAGGCCAGCAGCGAGGCGACGAAGGCGTCCGCATCCAGACGGTGGCCGGCCAGCATCGGCAGGAACACCAGCAGGTTCTTCAGCCACTGGCGCGGCCGCATGGCTTTCAGCAGTGCGCCGGCCAGGCCCGTGCGGCGGGTGCCGAGGAAGCGGGTCTCGCGCCCGTCCGCCAGGCGGAACGGGGTGTGCGTGACCGACCAGGCGTGGCGGCTGCCCAGCCACACCGGCAAATCGGTGCGCGAATTGCCGACGTAGTCGTAGCCGCCCTTGCCGTACAGTTTTTCCAGGTGCGCGGCCTTGTTGTGCGAGGTCAGGTTGATGCCGTCGCCGGTGGCGATCACGCTGTCGAACAGGCCCAGGTGGGCGGCAACCTGCTCGGCCAGGCGGCGCTGGGCGCCGGTGGCCAGCACGATGCTGCGGCCGCGCTCGCGCTCCTGCTGGATGAAGGCCAGCAGCGCGCGGTCATAGGGCAGGGCTTCCGGATCGAGCTCGACGCCGGCGGCCACGCTTTCCTTGAAGCCGGCCTTGCCGCGCGCCAGCCACAGCGGCAGGCGCCAGGCCCCAGGCAGGTCGTGCTTGAGGTTCAGCACCAGCGTTTCCCACAGCAGGTCGGACAGGATCAGCGTGCCGTCGAGATCGATGACGAGCGGGACCGCGCGCGCATCGCTGCGGGTGCCGGGTTCGGAGGTCATGGGATCGTGCATTCGGTACTCGCGACTGGGGTCGGGGAAGCGTTCATGGTGGGCGCATGCCGTGGTGGGAACAGGATGTCCATCAATTCGGCAGCATTGTCGGCCCAGGTGCGCGAGGCAATGCCGGTCGAGGTCGGCGCCTGGCCGGCGGCGTCCAGGCGCAGCCAGTCCTGGATGGCCGCGGCCAGGGACTCGCCGCTGTCGCCGCTGAAGTAATGGGCGTGCTCGCCGGCGACTTCATGGAACACCGGCAGGTCGCGCACCAGCAGCGGCACGCCATGGCGCGCGGCTTCGATCAGCGGCAGGCCGAAGCCTTCGCCTTCGCTGGCGACCAGCAGGCAGGTCGAGGCGGCGTAGATGCGGTCCAGGTACTCGTCGCTGGCGCCGTGCAGCACGAACAGGCGGCGGTTCAGTTCCGGGTGCTCGCGCAGGCGCGCCATCAGGGACGGAATGCTGCGGCGCTCCTTGTCGGGCAGGGCCTTCCAGCCTTCGCCGCCGACGATCGCCAGGCGCACGTCCAGACCCTGGGCCCACAGCCGCTCGAAGGCGTCCAGAGCCTGCGCGTGGCCCTTGCGCGGTTCGATGGTGCCGACCATGGCGAAGGTCGGCATGGCGGCAATCCCGGCCAGTACGGCATCCGCATCCGGCGGCAGGCCGGTGCTCGGCTGGGAGGCATCGATGTCGGCGCCGTGGTGCAGCACCGCGAAGCGCGGCAGCGCGCCGGCCGCCGTTTTGGTTGATAACCAGGTGCGGGTCTCGTCGGCCACGGCGGCACTGATGCAGACCAGGCAGTCGGCTTCGCGGCCGACGGTGCGCAGGAAGTCGCCGAACACTTTCTCGACGCGCGGCGGGAAGAAGTCCGGGCGCAGCACCGGCAGGATGTCGTGCACCATGAAGCAGATGCGCACGCCGGTCTCGCGCCAGCGCGCGTACAGTCCGGTCCGCGCCGCCTCGTTGACCGCGCCCGGGAACAGGTCGGGGCAGTAGAACACGTCGCCCTCGGCCACCTCGACCTCGTCGTCGACCACACCGTAGCTGTCGGTGCCGCCCAGTTCGTGCAGGTAGCGGCGCGCGTAGCGGTAGTGCCAGCGTCCGCCTTCGTCGCTGAGGTAGACCGGCAGCACCAGGCGCTGCCGGTTCTGCAGCTTGAGCAGCGCAAGCAGCTGGGCCCGCACCACGCGCTGGATGCCGGTCTTGAGGTCTTCGCGTACCAGCGCCGAGATGTCGACCAGCAGCTGGCGTGCGACCTGGCCGGCGTCCACGCTGGCGTGGTGGCGGTCGTGGATCACGGCCTCCATCAGCTGCTGCGCGCTCTGGCGCCAGGTCAGCCAGGGCATGCCGGTGGACGCCGGCGCCGTGCCGGCCGCGTGCAGCGCCAGCCAGGCTTCGATGGCGGCGGCCAGGTCTTCCGGCTCGCGGCCCTCGAAATAGAAGGCGTGCTCGCCGGCGACTTCGCGGAACACCGGAATGCCGCGCGCGATGACCGGCAAGCCCTTCTGGGCCGCCTCGATCAGCGGCAGGCCGAAGCCTTCGCCTTCGGAAGCGGCCAGCAGCGCCGAGCTGTGCTCGTACAACTGCAGCAGCATCTCGTCGGACACGCCGTTGAACCAGAACAGCTGCTTGTCGCGCTGCGGGTGCGATGCCAGGCGCTCGGCCAGCGCATCGACCAGCCAGCCGTTCTTGCCGACGATGACGAGATTGAGCGCCACGCCCTTGGCCCACAGCAGCTCGCAGGCGGCCAACGCCTGGGCCTGGCCCTTGCGCGGCTCCAGGGTGCCGACCATCAGCAGCGTCGGTGCGTGTTTGAGTGCCTGCAGGGTCTGCGCGGCGTTGTCGGGCAAGCCGCTGCTCGGCGCGCTGGCGTCGATGTCGGCGCCGAGGTGGAAGTGGGACAGCTTGAGCGGCGCCAGGCGGCGGTTCGGACGCTGCGCCAGCCAGCCGGCCAGCTCGTCCGCCACCGCGCGCGAGATCGTCACGATGCCGTCCGCCACCAGCGCGATGCTGTCGATGAAGTCGCCGTAATATTTCTGGGAGCCGAAGGGGAAGCAGTCCGGCCGCAGCAGCGGCAGCAGGTCGTACACCGTGAACCAGATCTTGACGCCCCTGCTGCGCAAGGCCATCAGTTGCGGCTGGTTCTGGGTGGTGAGGTTGGCGGCCAGGTCCAGGCCCAGGAACACGTCGCCGCTGCGCGCTTCGATCGGCGCGTCCTCGAGCGTCAGCGGCGGCACGTCCAGCATGCCGCAGGTGAAGCGGCGCGCGTAGCGGTAGCAGTGGTTGCCGCCTTCGCTGTACACCGGCTCGACCCGGTAGCCGGGTGGCGGTTCCTTGATCAGTGCCAGCACGATGCTGCGCACCACGCGCTGGATGCCGGTCTTGTAGTCGGACTGGACCAGCGCCGAGATGTCGACCAGCAGTTGGCGCGGCGCGTTCGGCAGCGCATTCGCGGCCAGCACGGCGGCGGTGTCGACCAGCGCCGCCTCGTCGCGCGGACGCGGGGTGCCGGGCGCGCTCAGTTGCGCGATCAACTGGCGCCGCTGCGCCGGTGCGCTGTCGCGGGCAAAGGCTTCGATCGCCTCGATGTAGAGTGCGCCGACGGTGGCCGGCGCATGGTGCCGGGCGACGTGGGCGCGGCCGGCCTGGGCCAGCGCGGCGCGGCGCGCCGGCTCGGCGTGCAGCGAAGTCAGCGCGGCCGTGAGTTCGGCATCGCCGAATTCGTCGGGCAGCATGCACAGGGTGTCGGGCGGCAGGTCGGCCGCGGCGCCATGGGCGTTGACGATGGCCGGCAGGCCGTGCATCAGGCAGTCGAGCACCGAGGCCGAGGTCTCGCCGCGGGTCTGGGCGCGCAACTGCACGCCGCAATCGCTGGCGGCCAGCCAGTCCTGGTAGGCGCCGGCGTCGACGAAGCCGGTGATGCGGATGCGCGCGGCGGCGGCGCTGGCGCCGATCTTGCGCTGCAACTCGATGCCGTAGGGGCCGGCGTCGTTGGCGCCGACGAACACCAGGCGGCAGCGCGGGTCGGCGGCCAGCGGCGAGGCCAAAAAGGCGTCCAGCAGGCGGTGGTTCAGCTTGGTGGCGCCCAGCATGCCGAAGCTGCTGACGACATAGTCGCCGTCTCTGATGCCGAGGCGTTCGCGCGCGGCGCGCCGTGCCGCCGTCGTGTCGGCATCCGGCGCAACCTGGCCGCGCAGCAGCGGGATGGTGCGCCAGCCGTCGCCGCTGCCGGGCCCGTACCACTGCTCGGCCAGGCGGCGCGAAAAGTCGCTGTGGACGATCACGCCGGCGGCCCGGTCCAGCACTTCCTTGTTGCAGGGATACTGCCAGATCGTCGGGTTGCGGCCCTGCTCGCGGTGCTCGCGCAAGCCGGTATAGCCGTGCGATGCGTACAGCGCCTGAAGAAAGGCTTCCGGCACGTCGCCGTCGCGCTCCATGTTGTCGAGCACGCCGCTGAGGAAGAAGTCGTGCAGCACCACGGTGCCGGGATGGCGGCGCAGCAGCGCGAACATGTGCTTGTGCACGTTCGAATTGCCGAAGTGGTAGAGCACCCGGTCGTAGGAGGCGCCGTGGCGCATGAAGTAATCGACGTCGCGCTGGGCGAAGCGCGCCAGCTGCGCCTCCGGCGTGGCGCCCGGCGTCAGCACCAGCTCGACCTGGTAATGGCGTTCCAGTTCGGGCAGCAGTTCGGCGCTGTAGTCGGCGATGCCCGAATGCTCGGGCGGCAGCGGCGACACCAGCGCCAGCGTCGGCTTGGCGCCGGCAGGCGGCTGAACGGCGCTACGAGCGGGCGGGCGCATGGTCTCGAGCGCGCGCCAGAGGGCGGCGGCGTCCTGGCCGCTTGCGCGCAGGGCGGTGGCGCTGTTCACGTCCAGGATGCGGTCGGGGCCGAGCGAGGCCAAGAAGCCGGCGCGCAGCGTGGCCGCGGCATGGCGGCCCCAGGCATCGTCGGCGGTGGGCAGGGTATAGACGTGGAGGCGTTCGGGCGGCAGCAGGCCGTCCAGCGCATGGCGCAGCCGGTCGGCGTCGCCGGGGTGGCCGGGGTAGCCGCTGCTGACGGCCACGTGCACGGTATGGGAGCCGGGGGCGCGCAGCAGGGTTTCGGTCAATGCCAGCAGCGTGGGGTGGTAATCGATAATCAGGCGCATGGTCATTCCTGGTGCGGGGCGTAGGCGCGGCGCAGTTGGTCGAGCGCTTCGCGCGCCGATTGCGGCAGTTCGCGCAGGGCAGATGGTACGTCGCTGGCCGGCGCGGCATCGGCGAGGCTGCGCTTGGCGGCCACCAGCGTGCGCGACACCAGGGCTTGCAGGCGCGGCGAGCGCAGCACCAGCGGCAGGATGGTCCGCCGTACCGCTTCGCGCGAGGTCAGCCAGCGCAGGCCGCGGCGGGCCGCGCCCTTGGCCTTGCGGCGGGCGAGGTTGGCCATGCTGTCCGGGCCGCGGCGCATGACGAAGCGCATCGGCGCGGTGATGCGCCACGAGGTGCTGTTCAGGGTCGCGACCAGGCGCTGCTCGAGGTCGCGTGCCCACAGCGTGACCCGCTCGCCCTCGGCATGGGCCTGCGCCAGTGCGGCTTGCAGGCGCGGGATCTCGGCCAGCTCGACGTGCAGGCGGGCGATCTCGTTCAGCGCGTCCTGCTTTTCCAATTCCAGCGCGCCGGCGAACTGGATCATGTCGTGCAGTTCGGCGCGCGCGGTGTCGAGCTGCTGGTCGCGCTCCTGCAGTGCGCGGCCGACGGCGGCGTTGGCGATCCAGGCGCGGTCCAGGTGCCAGGAGATGTATTCGTCGAACACGTTCGGCTGGATGCCGAAGTGCGCCATCAGTTCCGGATGTTCGTCCGCCACGTAGTAGCGGTTCAGGCCGTCGAACCAGGCGTAGCGGTAGCGCTGGCCGGTGACCAGCGCCTCCCAGGCTTCATGGTTGGTCTCGCGGCTGTTCGGCAGGGTCGCTTCGATCACCAGCACCCACGGACGCCAGCGTTCGAAATCCATGCCGCGCAAGACCTCGGCCTCGAAGCCTTCGACGTCGATCTTGAGGAAGTGGATCTCGCCGCGCACGTGCTCCGCGCAGATCGCCGACAGGGGCCGCACCGGCACCGCCAGTTCGGCCACCGTATGGCCCTCGGCGCGGTGCATCTCGGCCACCGCCGCCTCGGGCGAAGCCCAGCCGCGCACGGCCGGCACGTCGTACAGCGTCAGGCTGCCCTCAAGGCTGCCGGCGGCCAGCGCCAGGTTGATGTCGCGCGGACGCTGTTCCTGGAAGGCCTCGATGTGGGCGGGCAGGGGCTCGATGTTGATGCCGTGCCAGCCGCTGTCGTAGAAGGCCTTGGTGACCGAGTGCTCGACCGGGTCGCTGGCGCCGACGTCGATGTAGAAACCGTCCTGCACGTGGCCGAGGGCGCGCCACAGCAGCACGTCTTCGTTGTTCTGGGCGTAGGAAATGAATCTCATGGGCGATGAATCTCTATGGCGGGGTCGAGCCAGGCCGAACCCTCGAAATGCGGCCTGCGCATGTTCATGACCGTGAACACCAGCGCCAGGTCGCGCCATTCGTAATTGTTGACGAGGTGGGTCTCGGTGCTGACGATCGCGGTGGCGACGGAATAGGTGCCGGGCCCGAGGTTCATCGGGAAGCGGAAGCGGTAGGTCACCTCTTCGCCGGCCTCGACGTCCGCGAGCGGCAGCTCTTTCAGGTGGGTGTTGGTGCCGTACATGGGCTGGCCCAGGCGGTCCTTGATCATGTAGCCCAGCACCATGCGCGGAATGTGCGCCTTCGCGGCCACCTTCACCTCGAGGGTCACCTCGCTGCCGACGTCGACCACTTCCACGCGCTGGCCGGCTTCATCGAGCAGGGCGATATCGGCCACTGTCGCTTCGCCGGTGCCGGACACGGTCTGCATTCTGCCTTCCGACGTGGCATTCACGCGCACGGTGGCGCGCAGTTTGTCATTTTCGCGCTCGGCGATCAGGGCATTGTAGTAATCCATGATCTCTTCCGGCAGGCCTTCCCTGGCCAGGCGGCCGCCGTCGAGCAGCAGGGCGCGGTCGCACAGCGACTGGATCGCCTGCTTGTCGTGCGAGACCAGCAGCAGCGTGGTGCCGTGGCGGCGGAAGCTGCGGATGCGGTCGAAGCTCTTGTGCTGGAAGTAGGCGTCGCCCACCGACAGCGCTTCGTCGACGATCAGGATGTCCGGGCGGCGCGCGGTGGCGACGCTGAACGCGACCCGCATCTGCATGCCGCTCGAGTACACGCGCACCGGCTGGTCCATGTAGTCGCCGATCTCGGCAAAGGCTTCGATCTGCGGCATCAGTTGCTGGATTTCCTCGACCGTCATGCCGAGCAGCTGGCCCGCCATGAACACGTTTTGGCGCCCCGTGAAGTCGGGGTGGAAGCCCATGCCGAGTTCCAGCAGGGCCGCCACGCGGCCCTCCATGTGCACGCCGCCGGCGGTCGGCTGGGTGGTGCCGGTGATCAGCTTGAGCAGCGTGCTTTTGCCGGCGCCGTTAATGCCGATCAGGCCCACGGCTTCGCCCGGCTGCACCGTGAAGCTGATGTCGCGCAGCACCCATTTCAGCGTGTGGCGCGGGCCGCCGGGCAGCACCCATTCGGCCAGACGCGACCAGCGGGTCGGGTACTGGCGGTAGGCCTTGCCCAGGTTCGATACGACGATGCGGCCCATTAGAGTTCGTCCACCATCTCGCCGGCGCGGCGGCGGAACAGGCGCAGCCCCAGCACGCACAGCAGCAGGGCCAGCACCAGCACCGGCAACAAGGACATCCAGTCCGGCGCCACGCCCTTCACCAGCACCTGCTGGTAAGCCTCGACCAGGCGCGCCATCGGGTTCCAGCCGAGCAGCTCGCGCACCTCGGGCGGCAGGATCGTGACCGGGTAGACCACCGGCGTGAGCCAGAACCAGAATTGCATGGCGATCGTCACGAACTGGCCGACGTCGCGGAAGAACACGTTGAGCACGCCGGCGATCATGCCGATGCCCAGTGCCAGCAGCAGCTGGATCGCCAGCACCGGGATCACGGCGAAGAAGACCGCGCCGGGAAAACTGCCGGAGGCCAGCAGGAACAGGGTGAACAGGCCGAAGATGATGCCGAAGTTGACCAGCGCATTGAGCACCACGATCAGCGGCAGGCAGATGCGCGGAAAGCTGATCTTCTTGATCAGGTTGGCCTGCTCGATGAACATGCTCTGGGCGCGCGCGATGATCTCGGCAAACAGGCCCCAGGTCAGCACGCCGGCGCACAGGTAGATGCTGTAGGCGAAGCGCGCGTCGGCGGCCGCGCCGGGCAGCTTGCTGTGCATGACTTCGGCAAAGATCACGGTGTACACCACGATCATCGCCAGCGGCGACAGCAGCGACCACAGCGCGCCCAGCATCGCGTTCATGTACTTCGCCTGGAATTCGCGCTTGACGCTGCCGAACACGAAGCCGCGATAGGCCCACAGGCCGCGCAGCATGAGCGGCGCAATCATGATGCGCAGGGCACGGAAAGGTGCGTGAGGTGTTTCTTCATAGAGTGGCAAGGCCGTTCGAGCGCAAAATTATACTCTACGGTACTGCCACACAATTGATAGAGATGTAAGCAAATTTGGCATGTTTGTCATGCCACAAGCTTGGTTAGCCGCCTTGAACCAGCTTCTGCAAGCCTTGCGGATCGAGAATCACCAAGCGGTTCGCTTCCTTCTGCACGATCCCCAGCTGGACCAGGGTCAGCAGCGCGCGGGTGACGGTTTCGCGGCTGGTGTTGATCATGTTGGCGATGTCCTGGTGGGTCGGCAGGTTTTCCACCACCGGATGAAAGCCGCCGCCTTCCGGCTTCTTTTGCAGCAGCGACAGATAGGTATAGATGCGGCGCGCCGTGTTGTTAATGCTGAGCAGGGCGCGGAATTCGGAATCGCGCTGGATCTTTTGCGCCAGGTGCTTGAGCATCTGCTTGGCGACGCTGGGCGAATGCGAAAACAAATGCAGCGCGGTGGCCGCCGGCAGGAAGGCCACCAGCACGTCGCTGGTCGCGACCACCGAGGCCGAGCGGGTCGATTCGTTGATCAGGGCGATCTCGCCGAAGAAGTCGCCCGGCGCCAGCATGCGCAGGCCGACCGCGCGGCCATCCTCGGTGATGTCGATGACCTGCAGCTGGCCCGACAGCAGGAACAGCAGGGCATCGCCGCTGCCGCCCTTGTGCAGCACGACTTCGCGCTTGTTGTAGTGGCGGATGCGGATTTCGGCGTTCACGCGCCGCATGTCGTCCTCGCTCAGGGCGGCGAACAGCGGGATCTTGCGCAGGTTGATCTGGATGTGCGCCTGCAGCGCTTCCTCGGCCGACGAGTCGTTGGCGGAGGCGGCGGCGTGGAGCTTGCTCACAGAGGTCATCGATGGGTTCCTACTTCAGGGCAGCTGCCATTGCCAGCTCAGCTGCAAAACCCGGTCATTGTACTGAAAGATCGGTATGTTTTCCTTATTTTGAACGGCCCGCGCCTCCAGTTGTAGCGTTTGTCCCTTGACAAGCTGATAAGAGAGCGCGGCCCGTGCCACCGTGGTGCGCTGCGCGCGCACGGCCGGGATCAGGAGTTCAGGGGCATAGGGCAGGGCGCTGTCCCAGCTCTGGCGTGTCCAGGCGGCTTCCGCCGTGAAGTTGGCCGGCAGCGCGCGCCGCAGCAGCAGGCTGGCGTAGTTGCCATGGCGGTTGCCGCCCGGGCGCCCGGCGCGCGCATGCTCGTTCAGCAGCGCGGCGTTGGCGCTGGCAAAGAGCGGGCCGTCGCGCCAGGTCAGCACGGCGCGGCCTTCCAGCGTGAGGGCGTTGAAGTTGGTGAGCGTCGGGTAGTCGTACCAGGAGGCGCCCGCCACCAGGTTGAGCTGGGTGTTGGCCGGCAGCGGGATCGCCGGCGCCACGCGCGCCTGCAGCTGGCCCTGGCGCTGGTACAGACGGCGGCCCAGCGTCACCGCGCCCAGGTTGAGGCTGGTCCTGACCGTCGTGCGCAACACGCGCCAGGGCAGCTCGATGCCGCCGAACATGGCCGCCGTGTCGTACTGGCGCAGGCTGTCGTTGCGGCGCCACTGCGATTGCAGGTAGGCGATGCTGCCGTTGGGTGTCAGCTCGCGCATGTGCTCCAGGCCGAGCACGCTGTACTGGTCGTGGCGCGGCAGGAAGTCCGGCAGCAGCGGCAGCTCGACCGGCACGCCGGCGTCGACCACCAGCGAGGACACGCTGGCGCCCTGGTTGACGTTCTGGTCGATGCCGCGGCCCACGGTGAGGGTCGTGGTGCTGGCCGGCTTCCAGGGCCGGCAGCCGGCTTCGCGGGTCTCGGCGATCAGGATCATCATGCTTGGGGAGAGCTGGACGCGCGTCTCGAGCATCGCGAACAGGCGTTCGGCTTCGTCGGCATTGCCCAGCCCGCACTGGGTCAGCGCCAGGTCGAGCAGGGCGCCGGCCTGCTGCGGGTTGGCCACCAGGCGCCGCAGCAGTTCTGAGGCGTCGGTGCGGCGGCCTTCCGCCAGCGCTTCCATGGCTTCCTGGTAGATTTGTGCCTCCGCGGCTTCCCTGGCGCCGTCGGCCTGCGCCTGCGCGGCCGGCGCGGCGAGCAGGGCTGCAAACAGGGCCACCCACAGGCCCGCGAGCTCGATGCGCTTGCTCACGCGGAAGTCCCCGTGATGGCGCTGCCGGGAATCGGATTGGCTGGCGTGCTGCCCGCTTGGTTCATGCTGTCCTGAAGAGTGAATACGGTCGTGAGTTGTTCCTTGCCGCGCAGGCGCCGTTCGCCCAGCTGCAGAAAACGGTGTTCGCGTGCGCGGGCGACGGTGCCGGGACCGACGATGACATCGTGCGGATAGTCGCGCGCGGCCTGTTCCAGGCGCGAGGCGGTGTTGACGCTGTCGCCGACCGCCGTGTAGATGCTGCGGAAACTGGTGCCGAAATCGCCGGCCATGGCCAGGCCGCTTTCGATGCCGATGCGTACCCGCAGCGGTGCGTAGCCGGCGCGCTCGCGCATGGCGCTGTAGGCGCCGACCCGCTCGAGGATCGCGCGCGCGGCGTCCAGCGCCAGGTCGGCATGCCGTTCGAGCGGCAGCGGCGCACCGAAGAAGGCCACCAGGCCGTCGCCGGTGTACTTGTCGAGCGTGCCCTGGCGCTCGATCACGGGACCGGTCAGGCAGTCCAGGAAGTCGCGCGTGAGGCGCGCCGCCTCCTCGACCGGCAGGGCTTCGACCTGGGCGGTGTAGCCTTCCATGTCGGCGATCAGGGTGGTGACCTCGAGCTGGCGCGGCTGCAAGGGATCTTCGAGGTCGCTGCGCAGCAGTTCCGCCACCACCGCCGGGGCCACGTACTGGCGCAGGGTGCTGAGCAGGTGGCGCGAGCGGCGCTGGGTCAGCTGCCACTGGTAGGGAATCGCCACTGCCAGCAGCAGCAAATTGCTGGCGTAGGGCGCGACGGCATTGAAATCCGGGTCGTGGCTGCAGGCCAGCCAGGCCAGGCCGGTCCAGGCGACCGAGCTGACGCCCAGCAGCGCGACGCTGGCCAGGGCCGACAGGCGCGGAAAAGCCAGCGGCACCAGCAGCGCGGTCAGCACCGCCCAGCCCAGGGCTAGCCAGGCGCCGGGCCAGCGCGCGGGAGCGACGCCAGCCTGGCGGTCGAGCAGGGTCGACAGCATTGCCGCGTGCACGCCGAGGCCGGGACGGCTGGCCGCCAGCGGCGTCGCCACGCGGTCGCCCATGCCGAGCGAGGAGGAGCCGACCAGCACCAGGCGGCCGCGCACGCCGGCCGGATCGATCGCCTGGTCGAGGATATCGGCGGCGGAGACCACGGTGTAGGCGTTCCAGTCGCGCGCGAAGCCGACCCGCGCCAGGCCGGTGTCGTCTAGTTGCAGCTGTTGTTTTCCTGCGCAGCAGTTGACCAGCGCCAGCGCCAGGGTCGGGTAGGCGCGGCCCTGGTAGCGGCTGATCATCGGTACGCGGCGCAGAGTGCCGTCCGGATCGGGAATGAAACCGATCGCGCCGATGTGCGGCGCCTGTGCCAGGGCCGCGTAGTTGGCGATATAGCCGGTGGCCTCGACGCCGCCCGCATAGCCTTCGACGGCACCGCCCAGTACGCCATCGCGCACCGGCGCCGGGCGCGCCCCCGCCAGGTCGAAGTCGAAGGCCTGGGCCGGTACCACCGGGCCGTACCGGGCCAGCAGGGCCAGGCGCGTATCGCCGGCTGTGCCGGTTTCTTTGGGCAGCAGGATATCGAGCCCGACACCGCGCGCTCCATAGTGCGACAGCAGGATCTCGACCATGTCGGCCAGGCGTTCGCGCGGCCAGGGCCATGGCCCCAGCCGGGCCAGACTGGCTTCGTCGATGTCGACCACCAGCACGCGCGGCTCGGCGGCGCTGCTGACCTGCACGCGCAGGAAAGCGTCGCGCAGCCATTCATTGGCAACGAAGGACAGGTGGTTCGGCGGCAACCATTGGAGTCCGGCCGTCAGCAACACCGCCAGCACGGCGATCAGCCAGCGGGCCAGGGCGGCACGGTAGGCGACGTGCGGCGCAGCAGCGGATTTTTGGAGGGGAACTGCCACGCAGGATAACCGGCCGATGAGTATTGAAATGAAAGAAAAATTATAACTCTGAAAACTTTCTTGTGTGCATTAAACAACATCGCCGCGGACGATTTAACGACAAGCGCACTCAAGCGTTCAATTATAATTGTGATCGCCGTCACATCCAATCGCACGGCATCGCCGCTAAGCTCGCCTGTAGAGAGAGGACCACTATGTTGCGTTACCTGCTAGCCACGACCTTTATCGCAGCTGCTTGCGCCGGACCATCCGCCAGCGCGGCCGATGCTGGACGCATCATTTTCGCCGCGGGCAAGGCCAGCGTGGGCGAACAGCCGGCTGTGGAAGGCGCCACGGTGCAGGAAGGCCAGCTGCTGGCCACCGGCAGCGACGGCTACATCTATATAAAGACGGCAGACAACGGCCTGTTCATCCTGCGTCCGGGCAGCCAGGCGCGTATCGCGACCTACCGCATCGACAAGGCCGATCCGGCCAACACCCAGGTCAAGTTCGAACTCCTGAGCGGCGTGGCGCGCAGCAAGTCGGGCGACGCCGTCAAACAGGCGCGCCAGAATTTCCGCTTCAATACGCCGGTCGCCGCGATCGGCGTGCGCGGCACCGACTTCACGGTGTTCACCGATGACCACACTTCGCGCGTGGCGGTGCTGACTGGCGCCGTGGTGGTGAGCGGCTTTGCCGGCGGCTGCAGCCCGGATGGCGTCGGCCCCTGCCAGGGCGCGGCCAGCCGCGAACTCTCGGCGGCGCAGCGCGGCCAGTTGCTGCAGGTGACGCGCGGCCAGGCGGCGCCGCAATTGCTGAGCGGCAGCCCGCTGTCGCCCGACCTGGTGTCGCCGCCACGCAACGACGAGCCGGTCGCCAGGACCGATGGCAGCGCCACCGCCACGCCGAGCCTGGAAATCAAGAAGGTCGAGGCGCTGGCGACGACCGCCGAGCCGCCGCCGCCCAAGCCGCCGACCACGCTGCCGCCGCCGACCGTGCCGGCACCCGAGGTGCCGGTGGTGCCGGAGCCGCCGCCGGTGGCGCAGCTGCCGACTACGCCGCCGCAGCCTGCCAGCGGCCTGATATGGGGCCGTTGGGTGCAGTCCGATGCCTATTATCCGAAAGTCTATCTGACCCAGGCAATGGAAAACGCCAGCGTGATCGCGCAGAACGGCGATTACGTGGTGCTGCGCACGCGAGGCGCGGAATTCGTCGCGCCGACCGACGGCAGCATCGGCTTCTCTCTGCGCGACAGCGAGGCCGTTGTTTATACCAACTTCGGCTATGGCGTCCGGATGATCGCGCCGGCCACGCTGGCCAATGGCGCCCTGAACGTGGATTTCGGCAGCCGGAGCTTCACGACCAAATTTGACGTGCTTACTGGCAATGAATCGCTTCCCTTCCGTGCCAGCGGCACGGTCGCTAACGATGGCATGCTGTTCGGCGACCAGGCATTCGAGCGGCCTGGTTACCTGAACGTGAAGGGTTCGTTGAGCAACGAGAACGGCGGCAGCGCCTCGTATGTTTTCGACGGCAGGATCGATACTTTACGCACCGTCAACGGTGCAACTTATTGGCTCAAGCGTTGACTGGAAGTTGGTAACAGGAAAGCCCCGGTGTGCCGGGGTTTTTTTTTGCCTAGCATGTGAGTTTCTGTGAGTTTCGGATGCTTTCCAAGTGGTAAGAATCTATCCAATTGTTACACATATTGCCCTCATGCGGCGCACGCCGATTTTTCGCTTACATTGATCATCAGAGGGAAGAGCGAGGAAAAACATTAATTTCTTGTCCAGAATGTCAAAAATTGTCCTAATTTTGAACGAGTTTTGATGTTTTGTGATGACCGTCACATCTGCCTGAATGTTCTGCATGTCATTATTCGGCCCGTTGGACAGCAAGGGACTACCTGCGGCTGAACAATAGAGACAAATAACTCGATCGATCGATCTATCTGGAGCAATAAATGGCAACCACCTATTACAACGATCTGCAAAAGCTGTACGTCGCATACTTCAACCGTCCGGCTGACACCAAGGGCCTGGCTTACTACGAAGGCGTGCTGGAAGCCACCAAGGGCGACGCTAAAGCCCTGGCCACCACCATGGCTGCCATCTCGGCTGACTTCTCCACCTCGGCGGAATACAAGGCTGCCTACGCCAACATGTCGAACGCCGACATCGTCAACGCCATTTACCAGAACATCTTCGGCCGTCCTGCTGAAGACGCAGGCAAGAAGTACTGGGCTGACCTGCTGGACAGCAAGACCATCACCATCGACAACGTCGTGACCCAAGTCGCCGCCGGCGCACAGGGTTCGGACCTGACCGCCTTCACCAACAAGGTCAACGCTTCGCTGGCATTCACCACCGCACTGGGCGAAACCAACTCGTACTCGGGCGCCAAGGCCAACGCCGAAGCCAAGACCTTCCTGTCGGGCGTGACCGACAACGCTTCGTACGCCAACGCAACCGATCCGGTCATGCTGGCGACCACCGTTGCCAAGGTCAACCTGGCCGGTACCCCGTTCACCCTGCAGAGCGCCCTGAGCAACAAGGCCGCAGCTGACACCGCCTACACCAACTTCCTGGCCGCTGCCGATGGCGACAACGACGCCAAGACCTCGACCAACGAAGATGCTATCAAGGCTGCTGTCGGTACCAAAATGGCCGCACTGGACGACCTGATCGCTGGCACCAGCTATGCCAGCGCCTCGGCCGGCGTGCGCGCTGCACTGCTGGCTGACCAGCAGACCGCCAATACTGCTGCTGTGACCAAGGCCCAGGGCGACCTGACGACCGCGAACAACAAGCTGGCTGCAGTTGCTGGCCTGAACGACGCGATCGCCGCCCAGAAAACCGCCGACGCTAACGTCAAGACCACCGCGGCAACTGCTGCTTCGGCTGCAACCGACGTGCAGCTGAAAGTCGCTGCTTACAACGTGCTGAGCAAGGCTTCCATCGCCGTGCCGGCCACTGGCGTCTACACCGTTGACGGCCTGATCGTCAACGACAAGGACAAGGGTCTGGTCCTGGCCACCAACGTGACCGAGAAAACCAACCCGGGCGTGACCGCACTGCTGAACTCGCTGATCGCCGAGAAAGCCGCCGACACCGCCGCCAAGAACGCCGTCACCGCAGCCGGTCAAGCCAAGGCGACCGTCGACCTGCTGGACCTGAGCACCGATGCCAAAGTCGACATGGCCAAGATCGCTGCCGCCATGAAGATGGCTGAAGGCACCGTCGTGACCGCCGCTCAGATCGAAGCCCAGCAAAAGGGCCTGGACGCAGCTTACGTCTCGGCCAAGGCCGTGTCGGATGCATACCCGACCGCCGACAACCTGAAGGCAACCAGCGATGCGCAAACCGCTGCGACCACCTTCAAAGGCCTGGTGGCTGACCTGTACGCCCACGACACCACCAACCCGCTGATCGACGCCCAGGGTACTGCTACCACCAACCTGACCAAGGCGCAGGATGCTGTGACCGCCCTGAACACCGCGCTGAGCGACCTGGCCAAGGCAAACATGACCGCAGCGCAACTGGAAGCCGTCAAGGGCCAGGTTGCTGCAGCAAACGGCGTGTTCACCACGAACAAGCTGGCTCTGCCGGTTACCCTGGACGCGGCTCACAACAACGAGATCGCAACCGTCGGTTCGGACATCTACGTTGCAGGCACCACCAACGCCACGGTGACCAACTTCGGCATCCTGGGTAGCGACTCGCTGTACATCAACAGCAAGTTCAACTACACCACGCTGAACACCGACCTGACCAAGGGCAACGACGCCGTGCTGGAAGCTTTCGTCACCAAGAACGATGCCGGCAACGCCGTCATCACCCTGGAGCAGAAGGCCTACGGTTCGAGCAGCGGCACCGATCTGGTGACCATCACCCTGACCGGCGTCACCGACGTGACCAAGGTTCACCTGAACAACGGCATCATCACCGTGTCGTAATCCAGGCTGGATCCCGGGCCGGTTCGCCGGCCTGGACCCGGAAACCCCGCTGTCGCGAGACAGCGGGGTTTTTTACTTTGATAACGGTGTTTGTGTACCCAACGCGCGACTGAGCTTCGAAATTTGTGACGCACGTCACATTTTTGAACAGTTTTGATGGATAATGAGCGCGGTCAATTTTCCTGGGAACATGGGTCTTTCGCCTATGAAAAAGCTTTTAGAAAAAAAGAACGAAATCGAAATCGTGCTCCGCTCGTTCAAGAGCACCTTCGTCACGGTCGGCGTGTTCAGCGCCATCATCAACCTGCTGATGCTGGCACCGTCCCTGTACATGCTGCAGGTCTACGACCGCGTGCTGGGCAGCCGCAACGAGATCACGCTGCTGATGCTCACGCTGCTGATCGTCGGCGCCTACCTGTTCATGGGCGGCCTGGAACTGATCCGTTCCTTCGTGCTGGTGCGCGTCGGCGCCCAGTTCGACATGACGCTCAACAAGCGCGTGTACACCGCGGCCTTCGAGCAGAACCTGAAGCAGGCCGGTTTCAACGCCGGCCAGTCGCTCGCCGACCTGACCAACCTGCGTCAGTTCTTGACCGGCAATGCCCTGTTTGCCTTCTTCGACGCACCCTGGTTCCCGATCTACCTGATCGTCATCTTCATGTTCGAGCCGGTGCTGGGCCTGTTCGCCCTGGCGGGTACCGTGCTCCTGATCATCCTGGCGGTGGTCAACGAACGCGTGACCAAGGAGCCGCTGGCCGAAGCCAACTCGATGTCGATCCAGGCCAACACCCTGGCCACGAATAATCTGCGCAACGCCGAGGTGATCGAGTCGATGGGCATGCTGCCCAACCTGATGGGACGCTGGTTCAAGCTGCACGGCAAATTCCTCGGTCTGCAAGCCAGCGCCAGCCAGAAAGCCGGCGTCGTCAGCGGCCTGACCAAGTTCGTGCAGATGTCGATGCAGTCGCTGGTGCTGGGTCTGGGCGCGCTGCTGGTGCTCGACAACAAGATCACCCCGGGCATGATGATTGCCGCGTCGATCCTGCTGGGCCGCACGCTGCAGCCGGTGCAGCAGGTGATCGCCGTGTGGAAGAGCGTCAGCGGCGCGCGCAGCGCCTACGAGCGCCTGGAAGCGCTGCTGGAAGCCAATCCGGCGCGCGAAGCCGGCATGGCCCTGCCCAAGCCGCAGGGTGCGCTCGCCCTGGACAACGTGACCGCCGCGCCGCCGGGCGTCAAGACCCCGATCGTGAAGGGTGTGTCGTTCGCCATCGCCCCGGGCGACGTGCTGGGCGTGCTGGGGCCGAGCGGCTCCGGCAAGTCGACGCTGGCGCGCCTGCTGGTGGGCGTCTGGCCGTCGATGATCGGCAAGGTGCGCCTGGATGGCGCCGACATCTACCAGTGGAACAAGGCCGAGCTGGGCCCGCACGTGGGCTACCTGCCGCAGGACGTCGAACTGTTTGCCGGCAGCATCAGCGAGAACATCGCGCGTTTCGGCGATGTCGACGCGGAGAAAGTCGTGCAAGCCGCCAGGCGCGCCGGCGTACACGACCTGATCCTGCAGTTCCCGCAGGGCTATGACACCAAGCTGGGCGACGGCGGTGCCGGCCTGTCCGGCGGCCAGAAGCAGCGCATCGGCCTGGCCCGTGCGATGTACGACGATCCGGCGCTGATCGTGCTGGACGAGCCGAATTCGAACCTGGACGACGTCGGCGAACAGGCTCTGCTGGCCGCGGTGCTCGACCTGCGCCAGCGCGGCAAGACCATCGTCATGATCAGCCACCGCCCGAGCGCGGTGCAGGTGACGACCAAGCTGTTGCTGATGCGCGATGGCGCGGTCCACATGTTCGGACCGACCAACCAGGTGCTCGCCGCCCTGAATGAAGCAGCAAAGAAAGCCGCGGAAGCGCAGGCCGCCGCCCAGGCCCAGGTTGCGGCCGCCCAGGCTGCCGTCCAGCGTGCCGCTGCCGAGGCCCAGGCCGCGGGTGTCACCACCGGAGAAGGAAAGTAATTCATGAAGCTGATCAGTAACAAGGCGCAGGACGTCGTTTCCCACGACGTCGCGCCGGTCGAAGTGAATACCGACGCGCGCGCGTTCTCGCGCATGGGCTGGCTGATCGTCCTGCTGGGCGTCGGCGGCTTCCTGCTGTGGGCCCTGCTGGCGCCGCTCGACAAGGGCGTGCCGATGGCCGGCACCGTGGCCAAGGAATCGAACCGCCAGGCCGTGCAGCACCAGGCCGGCGGCACCATCCAGCAGATCCTGGTGCGCGATGGCGACGTCGTCAAGGCCGGCCAGGTGCTGGTGCGCATGAACCCGGTGCTGGCCCAGTCGGCGGTCGAAATCACCGATGCCCAGTACCTGAGCGCGCGTGCGATCGAGGCGCGCCTGCAGGCCGAGCGCGATGGCCGCCATGCCATCGTCTTCCCGGCCGAGCTGGAGCAGAACAGCAAGGATCCGCGCGTGTCCGAGATCATGAGCCTGCAGCGTTCGCTGCTGGCCTCGCGCCAGGCATCGCTGCAGAACGAACTGGGCGGCATCGACGAGAGCATTGCCGGTCTCAAGGTCCAGGTGCAGGGCCTGCAGGAGTCGCGCCAGAGCAAGAAGGAACAGGTCGACATCCTCAAGGAGCAGCTGGCCGGCATGCGCGATCTGGCCAAGGAAGGCTATGTCGCCCGCAACCGCCTGCTCGACCTGGAGCGCACATACGCCCAGCTGAACGGCTCGATTTCGGAAGACATCGGCAACATCGGCCGCGCCCAGCGCCAGGTGACCGAGCTCACCCTGCGCAAGGCCCAGCGCGTGCAGGACTACCAGAAGGAAGTGCGTACCCAGCTGACCGAAGTGCAGAAGGAAGCCGATGCCCAGCAGGCCCGCCTGCAGGCCCAGAAGTTCGAACTGGCCAACGTCGAGGTGAAGGCGCCGGCCGACGGTACCGTCGTCAACCTGGCCGCGTTCACGCCCGGCGGCGTGATCCCGCCCGGCTTCAAGATCATGGACATCGTGCCGACCAACGACCCGCTGGTGGTCGAGGGCAACCTGCCGGTCAACCTGGTCGACCGCGTGCACCCGGGCCTGAAGACGGAACTGATCTTCTCGGCCTTCAACGCCAACCGCACGCCGCACATTCCGGGCGAAGTCGAACAGGTCGCGGCCGACCGCACCGTCGACGAGCGCACCGGCGCCGCCTACTACAAGGTGCGCGTGAAGGTCACGCCGGAAGGCGCGAAGCTGATCGCCCATCACAAGCTGGCGATCCGTCCCGGCATGCCGGTGGAGCTGTTCGTCAAGACCGGCGAGCGCACCATGATGAATTACCTGCTGAAGCCGGTGCTCGACCGTGCGAAGTCGTCGATGGCGGAGGAGTGAGCGTGGCCAGCAAGACGATCAAACGCCGCAGCCTCGCGCTCGCGGCCGGCATGGCGGCGCTGTTGGCCGCCGGCCAGGCCGGCGCGATCAGCCTCCAGCAAGCCTACGAGGCGGCGCTGAAGAACGACCCGCAGTACCGCATGAACTATTACGAGCGCGAATCGGCAAGGGAAAACCGCATCCTTGGGCGTTCGAACCTGCTGCCCAGCGTCTCGGCCAGCTATTCGGCCAGCCGTAACGTGGCCGATATCGAGACGCTGCAGAACTACTACGATATCGGCACTGCCCAGTCGATCAAGCACCCGCGCTACATCAGCCACTCGTCGGTCGTGCAGCTGCGCCAGCCCATCCTGAACCTTGATGGCATTGCGCGCTACCGCCAGGGCAAGGTGATCGCAGAGCAGGGCGAGGCCGCGTTCGAATCCGGCACCGACGAGGTGACCGTGCGCGTGGCCAGCGCCTACATGGACGCGCTGTTCGCAGACGATCAGGTGGCGCTCTCGAAAGTCGCACGTGACATGTATCTCGAGATGATGCACGTGAACAATCGCCTGTTCGAGAAGGGCGAGGGGACCAAGACCGACATGCTGGAAACCCAGGCCCGGCTCGACATCGCCGAGGCCCAATTGACCGAAGCGAAGGACAATGCGGTCGCGGCGCGCGCCACCCTGGCCGGCGTGATCGGCATGGACCCGGGCCAGCTGGACCAGCTGACCGAGAGCTTCCGCCCCGCCACGCTCGCGTTCGGCAGCTTCGAGGAGTGGGAAAAGATGGCGCGCGCGCACAACCACGAGCTGGCGGCAGCCCGCCTCGCGGTCGAGAATGCGCGCCTGGACATCCAGCGCAATAAAGCCGGTCACTATCCGCGCGTGGACTTCATTGCCGCTTACAGCAAAGGCAATTCGGAATCGATCAACACCTACGACCAGGCGACGGTCAACCGCACCATCGGCGTTCAGGTGAACATCCCGATCTACCAGGGCGGCGCGATCAGCGCGACCACCCGCCAGGCCGCGGCCGGTTACGAGCGTGCGCAGGCGGACCTCGACGCACGCACCAACAAGGTCCTGGTCGAGTTGCGAAAAGCCCACAATACTGTGCTGTCCAGCGTGCACAAGATCGAAGCGCTGGAAAAGGCGGTCGCCTCCGGCCAGTTGCTGATGAAGGCCACCGAGCAGAGCATCAAGGGCGGCGTGCGGATCAACCTGGACCTGCTGAATGCCCAGCAGCAGCTGTACACCAGCCAGCGCGACCTGGCCCAGGCCCGCTACACCTACCTGATCGGCCTGCTGCGCCTGCGCGCCGCGGCCGGGACGCTGGATGCCTCGGGCGTGCGTGAAGTGGCGGCCTACTTCCGCTGACTTTTCCCCGCTTCAAGAAAACCCACTGCGCAAACAGTGGGTTTTTTTTCGCCGTTCAATAAAACGGCCGAGTTGCGTCAGCCATTTAACACTTCTGCCCATGCAGGCTGGATTTCTCGAAAAAAATCTTTTTCTTTCAAGAACTTACGAGCTATCGCGCACGGTTGAGTGCGCCTCCAAAAACGAGGATGCGGTATATTTTTTTTACATTATTCCTAAGGAGGCCATGATGGCGACCGTGAACGAAACAGAAGTGCAGAAACTGTACGTTGCATATTTCAGCCGCCCGGCGGATGTCGCCGGCCTGGCATATTGGGTGGATGTGCTGGCCAACCATCCGAACGGCTATCAACAGATTTCCTCGAGCTTTGCCGCCTCGGACGAATACAAGGCGATGTACGCCGGCATGGACAGCCGCGCCACGGTCAGCGCCGTGTACGAGCACCTGTTCGGCCGTGCCGCCGAAAGCGCGGGTGTGGATTACTGGGCCAAGCTGCTCGACGCGAAGACCATCACGATCGATAACGTCGTGACCCAGGTCGCCGCCGGCGCCCAGGGTACCGACAAGGTCGCCTATAACGGCAAGGTGTCGGTCGCGAGTTCGTTCACGTCCCACCTGGACCTGGCAGTCGAACAGAAAGCCTATTCGACCACGGCCGGCCTGAAGATGGCATCGGATTATGTCGCCAGCGTGAAAGACCTGACCTCCGCGGCGATGGCCATGGACCCGGGCAATATCGACATCACGATCGAGAACATGGTCAAAGCCGCAGGCGTGAGCATGGATGCGCCGGCCGCGCTGGTCGGGGTCGCCGAGCCGCTGCCGGCATTCCACGTCTGAGTCGATACACGTCCAGGCAGGAACACGTTTTAGACGTGAAATTTTATTTCACGCAAGCCGCGTGAATGAAATAAAAGAAAACCGCCGGTTCGCCCGGCGGTTTGTCATTATCAGGCCTGGGCCTGGGCCTGGTTCTGCTCCGGCGCTGCAGCGCTCTTGTGGGCGCAGTGCGGGCAGGACACGCCGACCACGTATTCGGGCGCCAGCTGCTGGCGCGGCGTGACCACTGCGCGGCAGGCGAAGCATTGCACGGTCTCGGTCGGCTCCAGCTTCGGGTTGAGCGCGGTACGGTAGTCGAACACGAAGCAGTCGCCCTTGTAGTGGTCGCCGCCGACTTCCTCGAAATACTTCAGGATGCCGCCGTCGAGCTGGTACACGCGCTCGTAGCCGATGTTCTGCATGTGGATGGCGGCTTTCTCGCAACGGATGCCACCGGTGCAGAAGGTCACCACGGTCTTGCCCTGCAGTTCATCCTTGTGCTTCGCCACCACTTCCGGGAATTCGCTGAACTTGTCGATGCGGTAGTCGAGCGTGTTTTCGAAGGTGCCGACGTCCACTTCGAAGGCGTTGCGGGTTTCCATCATCACGACCGGTACGCCGTCGTCGTCGTGGCCCTGGTCGAGCCAGCGCTTGAGCGTCTTCGGATCGACCGAGGGCGCGCGGCCGAGTTCCGGCTTGATCAGCGGCATGCGCATCGTGATGATTTCCTTCTTGATGCGAACCAGCATGCGGCGGTGCGACTGTTCTTCCGACAGGCTTTCCTTCCACTCCAGGTCGGCCAGGCGGGCGTCGCTGCGGACCCAGGCCAGGTACTGGTCGATCTGTTCGCGCGGACCCGACACGAACATGTTGATGCCTTCCGGCGTCAGCAGGACCGTGCCTTTCAGGCCGAGTTCGTTGCACTGCGCCTGGTACTGCAGGCGCATCTCTTCGAGGTTGTCGAGGGTGACGAATTTGTAAGCAGCGATATTGACGTGCATGATCATTAGAAGGCGAGTGCGGAAGACAGCCGGACATTATAAGCCACGGGCGCGCCCAGGTCAGCGTGTCGCTTCAGCGATGTAGCTTCCAGGACAATTGCCATTTACAATGCATGTTTTCTTAGCAAGCCCTGCCGGCCAATCATGCAATCGCTCAATCTGCAGTACAACCCGCGCATTGACCAGTTGCGCTGGCTGGCCGCGACCATCGTCTTCCTGTTCCACTTCCAGCTCGAATACCGCGGGCTTGGCGGGCCGGCGCTGGTGTCGCCCTGGGCCGCCCTGATCACCGAGGGGCATACCGGCGTCGGGCTGTTCTTCACGCTGTCGGGCTTCCTGTTCATGCAGATTGTGCTGCACCAGAAGACCATCGTCTATGGCGACTTTCTGCGCAACCGGGTGCTGCGCATCGTGCCGCTGTTCCTGACCATTTTCCTGGTCGCGACCTCGATCGGGCGCGACAACTTCCAGCCGCAGGATATCTTTTATCTGTTCGCGACCAACCTCGGCCATGCGCCCACCTCGGGCACGCCGGTCACCGGCGCGGCGTGGACGATTTCGCTCGAGTTCCTGTTCTATATGGTGTTTCCGTTCCTGGCGCGCTTCGCGATGGAGCGCGGACCGCGTTACCTGCTCAGCCTGCTGGTGCTGATGGCGTTCTTCAAGCTCAGCGCCTACACGGTCAACGCCAACAGCACCCTGATGTATTTCTGCACCTTCGTGGGCCGCTTCGACCAGTTCCTGATCGGCATGCTGGCCGCCATGCTCTACCAGCAGCAGCGCAGCTTCAGGGTGCCGCCCGCCTTCGGGCCGCTGCTGTTGCTGGGCGCCACCGTGCTGGTGGTGTGCGAAATGGCGGCGCTGCATCATTACGCGCCGTTCGGCGCGACCCCGAAATCGGCGTTCTGGATTTTCTGGTCGATGTTCGAGAGCGCGGGCTGGGCAGCCTTCATCCTGGCCTGGCTGGCGTTCGGCCCGCGTCTGCCGGCACTGCTCGACCGCGTGCTCTGCCATGGCGGCAAGGTCAGCTTTTCCTTTTACCTGCTGCACATGGCCTTGCTGCATCTGCTGGCCGTGCAGGTCGGGCGTGTGGCGCCCACCGGCAATGGCTGGATCGATGCCTTCATCATGATCGCGCTTACCTATGGCGCCACCTGGCTGCTGGCGACGCTGAGCTACAACACGATCGAAGAACCCTTCCTGCGCATGCGCCGTCGTTATGGAATTGGCAAGACCACAGAATTTGGCGAAATTGCCACGTCGAAATAACGGAAAGAAACTCAGCGGCCCCATGTCCCGGCCGCTGGCGGTAAAATGATGGGATGACTTCCCCGATTTTTACCCACCTGCGCGTCCATTCCGAATACTCGATCGTCGACGGCCTGGTCCGCATCGACGACCTGGTGGCGGCCGCCGTGAAGGACGGGCAGCCTGCGCTGGCCGTGACCGACCTGGCCAACGCCTTCGCCCTGGTCCGTTTCTACAAAGCCGCGCGTGGCAAGGGCGTCAAGCCCATCGTCGGGGTCGACGCCTGGATCACCAACGACGAGAACCGCGACAAGCCGTTCCGCCTGCTGATCCTCTGCAAGAACAAGACCGGCTACCTGCAGCTGTGCGAACTGCTGTCCAAGGCCTGGTTGACCAATCAATACAAGGGCAGGGCCGAGATCCGCGTCGAGTGGCTGGAAGCGCTGGCAACCTCGGTCTCGACGCTGGAACCGGACGTGCCGCAATCGAACGCCCTGATCGTGCTGTCGGGCGCCCAGTTCGGCGACATCGGCCAGGCCATCGACAATGGCGACATCGCCAAGGCCGAAGCTTGCGCGCAGCGCTGGGCGCAGCTGTTCCCGGGTCACTTCTACGTCGAGATCCAGCGCGCCGGCCAGCCCAACCAGGAGCAGCAGGTGCGCCATTCGGTGGCGCTGGCCGGCCGCCTCGGGCTGCCGGTGGTGGCGACCCACCCGGTGCAGTTCATCAAGAAGGAAGAGTTCATCGCCCACGAAGCGCGCGTCTGCATCGCCGAGGGCGAGATGCTGGCCAACGCCAAGCGCGTGCGCCGCTTCAACGAGAACATGTGCTTCAAGTCCCAGGACGAGATGGCCGAGCTGTTCAAGGACCTGCCGGGCGCGCTCGCCAATTCGGTGGAGATCGCCAAGCGCTGCAACGTGACCCTGACGCTGGGCAAACCGCAGCTGCCGAACTTCCCGACCCCGGGCATGACCATCGACGAATTCCTGGTCGCGGAAACGAAGAAGGGCCTGGAAGAGCGCCTGATCCAGCTGTTCCCCGATCCCGAGGTGCGCGAGAAAGAGCGTCCGCGCTACGAGGCGCGCCTGGAGTTCGAGAACAACACCATCATCAAGATGAAGTTCCCGGGCTACTTCCTGATCGTGGCGGAGTTCATCCAGTGGGGTAAAAACAACGGCGTGCCGATCGGCCCGGGCCGCGGCTCGGGTGCGGGCTCGCTGGTGGCGTACGCGCTGAAGATCACCGACCTCGATCCGCTGAAGTACAACCTGCTGTTCGAACGTTTCCTGAACCCGGAACGCGTCTCGATGCCCGACTTCGACATCGACTTTTGCCAGGAAAAGCGCGAACTGGTGATCCAGCACGTGAAGGATTTGTACGGCCGCGACGCGGTCTCGCAGATCGCCACCTTCGGTACGATGGCGGCCAAGGGCGCGATCCGCGACGTCGGCCGCGTGCTCGATTTCGGCTACAACTTCTGCGACGGCATCTCGAAGCTGATTCCGTTCAAGCCGGGCAAACCGGTGTCGATCGCCGAGGCGATCGAAGAGGAACCGCTGCTCAAGGAACGCCTCGAGAACGAGGAAGAAGTGAAGCAGCTGCTGGACCTTGCCCAGCAGGTCGAAGGCATCACCCGTAACATCGGCATGCACGCCGGCGGCGTGCTGATCGCCCCCGGCAAGCTCACCGACTTCTGCCCGCTGTACACCCAGGGCGGCGATGCCGGCGTGGTTTCGCAGTACGACAAGGACGACGTGGAGGCCGCCGGCCTGGTCAAGTTCGACTTCCTGGGCCTGACCACGCTGACCATCCTCGACCGCGCCGTGAACTACATCCGCGCGCTCGATCCGCAGGACGCCAACTTCAACCTCGAATCGCTGCCGCTGACCGACCGGCCTTCGTACAAGCTGCTGACGGAAGCCAAGACCGTGGCCGTGTTCCAGCTTGAATCGCGCGGCATGCAGGGCATGCTGAAGGATGCGCGCCCCGACCGCTTCGAGGACATCATCGCGCTGGTGGCGCTGTACCGTCCGGGCCCGATGGACCTGATCCCGGACTTCTGTAAAAGGAAGCACGGCGAAAAGTTCGACTACCCGGACCCGAGAACGGAAAGCATTCTGTCCGAGACCTACGGCATCATGGTCTATCAGGAGCAGGTGATGCAGATGGCGCAGATCGTCGGCGGCTACTCGCTGGGCGGCGCGGACATGCTGCGCCGTGCGATGGGTAAAAAGAAGGCCGAGGAGATGGCCGAGCACCGCGCGATCTTCCGCGCCGGCGCCGCCAAGGACGGCCTGTCGACCGAGAAGGCCGACGAGATCTTCGACTTGATGGAAAAGTTCGCGGGCTACGGATTCAACAAGTCGCACGCCGCCGCCTACGCGCTGCTGTCGTATCACACGGCTTACCTGAAGGTCCACCACACCGCCGCGTTCATGGCAGCCAACATGTCGCTGGCCATGGAAGACACGGACAAGATCAAGATCCTGGTCGAGGATTCGATCGACGTCTGCAAACTCACGATCCTGCCGCCGGACGTCAACGAATCGCAGTTCCGCTTCACCCCGGAAGGCCCGCCGCGTTCCGTCACCGGCAAGCAGGTGTCGAACATCCGCTACGGCCTGGGCGGCGTGAAGGGCGCGGGCCAGGGCGCGATCGAAGCGATCATCGCCGCGCGCAACGAAGGCGGCAAATTCAAGGACCTGTTCGACTTTTGCATGCGCGTGGACCGCAAGCAGATCAACCGCCGCACCATCGAATCGCTGATCCGCGCCGGCGCCATGGACTGCTTCGGCGTCGATCGCGCGGTGCTGCTGGCTTCGGTCGGCTTCGCGATGGAAGCGGCCGGCCAGGCCGCCGCCGCCGCCAACCAGGTCAGCCTGTTCGGCGGCGACGATTCGGATCTGGTGGCCCCGCCGGAATACGTCAAAGCCACGCCCTGGACCGACCGCCAGAAACTGTCGGAAGAGAAGACCGCTCTCGGCTACTACCTGTCGGGCCACATGTTCGACTCTTACCAGGCCGAGGTGCGGCGCTTCGCCAAGACCAAGCTGAAGGACCTGGAGCCCTCGCGCGACCCGCGCATGCTGTGCGGCGTGATCACCGGCGTGCGCACCCAGCTGACCCAGCGCGGCAAGATCCTGATCGTGACGCTGGACGACAAGACCGGCGTGGTCGAGGTGACGATCTATAACGAGCTGCTGGAAGCGAACAAGAACATCTTCCGCGAAGACGAGTTCCTGCTGGTGGTCGGCAAGGTGTCCGAAGACCGCTTCAACGGCGGCCTGCGCATCACCGCCGAGAAGGCCTACGGCATCGCCGAGGCCCGCATCCAGTACGGCCACAAGCTGGAGATGGATGTCGAGTGCACGGTGAATCCGGCCAAGCTGGCGGAGATCCTGCAACCCTACCGCCAGGAAGGCGGCCTGCCGGTCAGCCTGCGCGTGGCGCCGCAGGGCATTCCCTGCGTGGTGCAGCTGGGGGATGGCTGGCGCGTGGCGCCTTCGGACGAGCTGAAGTATGCGCTCGAGCTGCAGTTGGGGGCGAAGGAAGTGGCGGTAGAGTATTGAATTGTCCGCCGCAAGCGCGGCGGGCATTGTGGCGGCGCTACCGGAGACCGTTGTTTAATGAACGCGTTTTGATCTTGAACACAAAAATAACGCGTGTGTTTAATCTCTTGCCATCGAGATTCAAACTGGTTTGGCGATAAATTGATGTAAGGCAATTTACCAGGCCATCCATCATGACACTCTCCTTCCGCCAGAAACTCTTCCTCCCCTTGCTGCTGAGCCTGCTCTGCCTGCTCATCGTCTTCGTCATCGACACCCTGCACAACCGCGACGTCCGCCTCGAAGAACGCAAGATCCAGCTGGCCAACGCCGGCCAGATGGCCGCCTCGATCGCCAGGGAATACGGCGCGCTGGCGGCCAGCCACGCCCTGCCGGAAGAGGAGGCGAAGAAGCAGGCGCTGGCCCGCATCCAGGCGCTGCGCTATGGCGAAACCGGCTACCTGGTCGTGTTCGACGGCGAGCAGGTGCTGATGCACCCGATCAAGGCCGCGCTGGTCGGCTCGAAGATCGCCGCCACCCGCGATCCGGAAGGCCGCCAGGTCTACCTCGACGCGATCGCCGCCACGCAGGCCGGCAAGGACGGCGGCGGCTACACCGAATACCTGTGGGCCAAGCCGGGCGCGCAGCAGCCGGTGCCCAAGCTGACCTACACGCTGGCTTACAAACCCTGGGGCTGGAACATCATGACCGGCCTGTACATCGACGACGTCAACCACACTTTCTATGTGAAGCTGGGCGAATCGGCACTGTGGCTGGCCGTCATCGGCACGGCCCTGTCGGTCGTGGTCCTGCTGCTGATCCGCAGCGTCGAGCGTACGCTGGGCGGCGACCCGGCGGATGCGGCCGCGGTGGCCCAGCGCATCGCCGGCGGCGACCTCGGCACCGAGGTGGCGGTCCGTTCCGGCGACCATGCCAGCCTGATGGCGGCGATGAAGGCCATGCGCGACGCCCTGGCCGGCATCGTGACCCAGGTGCGCAGCGGCACCGACCTGATCGCGACCGCCTCGAGCCAGATCGCCAGCGGCAACCTGGACCTGTCGAGCCGCACCGAGGAGCAGGCCAGCTCGCTGGAAGAAACCGCGGCCTCGATGGAGGAGCTGACCAGCACCGTCAGGCAGAGTGCCGAGAATGCGCGCCAGGCCAGCGCGCTGGCCGAATCGGCGGCCGGCGTTGCCGGGCGCGGCGGCGAAGTGGTGGCGCGCGTGGTCGATACCATGGAAGACATCAAGGCGGCGTCCAGCAAGATCGTCGACATCATCGGCGTGATCGACGGCATCGCCTTCCAGACGAATATCCTGGCGCTGAACGCGGCGGTCGAGGCGGCGCGCGCGGGCGAGCAGGGCAGGGGTTTTGCCGTGGTGGCGGGCGAAGTGCGTTCGCTGGCCCAGCGCTCGGCCCAGGCCGCGAAGGAAATCAAGCTTCTGATCGGCGACTCGGTGGAGAAGGTCGGCGACGGCGCGAAGCTGGTGCAGGAAGCCGGCGCCACCATGCAGGACATCGTCGGCAGCGTGCACCGCGTGAGCGGCATGATCGCGGCGATCAGCAGCGCCACCCAGGAACAGGGTTCGGGCATCGAACACATCAACCAGGCCATCGCCCAGATGGACCAGGTGACCCAGCAGAACGCCTCCCTGGTCGAGGAAGCGGCGGCGGCGTCGGAAGCGATGCAGGAACAGGCGGCGAAGCTGGCGCAGACGGTCAGCGTGTTCCGCGTCAGCGCCTGATAACGTAGCGTGGGCACTCCGTGCCCACGCGAATGCCGGCATTGCGCAAACGTTCCGCGTGGGCGCGGACAGCCCACCCTACGCCGCGTGCTCGCGCAGGCCGACCGTCGCCTGCGTGACCTTGTTCGCCGCGCGCGCCAGCACCACGTTGCGGTTGCTCGACTCCTGATCGCGCTGGGCCTCGCGGTGCCACAGGTGGAAGACCTCGGTGGCGAACGCCCCATCCTTGCGCTTCACGCCGGCGTGGAACAGGCGCACCACGAGGTCGGAATCCTCGTGGCCCCAGCCTGTGAAGCTCTCGTCGAAACCATTCACACGCTCCAGGTCGCTGCGCCAGACCGCCAGGTTGCAGCTCTTGATGCGCCGCCATGAGAAACCCTTGCGCACGCGGCCCAGGTCGGGCCAGCGCAGGCCCAGCTGCAGTGTCTTGTTGAGGTCGCCGCGCAGGCGCCAGGCCATGCGCGTGCCGACGCCGGTGGCCGGCACCGAAATGCCTTCGTCCAGTACGCGCCGCGTGAGGCGTTCGCTCATCAGGATGCGGCTGCCCGAGACCAGGCAGCCGGGCTCGGACAGGGCGCGGTGGCGGGCGATGAAGTCGCGCTGCGGGATGCAGTCGCCGTCCAGGAAAATGATGTATTCACCGCTGGCTGCAAGGGTGCCGCGGTTGCGCGCCATTGCTGCGCGGAAGCCGTCGTCGGGCTGCCAGACGTGGCGCAGCGGCACCGGTGCGTCCTCTGTTAATTGTTTCACAAGGTTACGCGTGTTGGCAGTCGAGCCATCATCAGCGATAATGATTTCGAAATTCTTGTCGTTCTGCATAAAACATGCCCGCACCACGGCGGCCAGGGCGTCTGGCCGGTTGTAGGTGGTGATCACGACCGAGATTGTCTGTGCGTGCCGCATAAGGTCCGATGTACACTGCTGTATTCAGGGGCAAGAGTATCCCACAAGAACATCAATGAACAGTAATCTGACGAATACGAGGGATCCGGTGCGAATCTGGACCGGCGCCCTTGCTTTCCTGTTTCCGTTTCTAAGCCTCGTCACTCTGTTCGGCGTCAGTCTTGGGAGTTTCCTCTTCCTGATCACCGCTTTGATCTTGTTCAAGCCGTGCCGCGATGCGCTCGTGCGCCATTGGCCGCAGGTGCGCTGGGTCGTGCTAGCCTTTCTGCTGCACTTCCTGTTCGTGCTGGGGTGCGCCCTGGTACGCGGCGCAAATATGAATACGGTGGAAAAGCCCGCGCGCATGTTTTTCGCGGTAAGTAGCCTGGCGGTAGTGCTGGCGGCGCGCCCGTCGCGGCGCATGCTGTGGTGGGGCGTGATTGGCGGCGCCATGGCGGCCTTGCCCTTCGTGGCATGGCAGCGGATTGGGCTGGGGATCGAGCGTCCGGGCGGACTGATCAACGCGATCACCTTCGGCGACCTGGCGTTGCTGCTGGCCCTGCTGGCAGTGACGGCCGCGATCGACATGAAGAACGACCCGCGCCACGCGCGCCTGGCGGCGCTCGGTGCGCTGGCGGGGCTGGCGGCCTCGCTGCTGACTGGCAGCCGCGGCGGCTGGATTGCGCTGGGCGTGGCGGCGCTGCTGTTCCTGCGCCATGCGCGCGTGCTGGGCAGCCGCAGCGTGCGGGTACTGCTGGCGGCCGGGGCCGCGGTGGTACTGGCGGCCTGGTTCGTGCCGGCCAGCGGCATGCAGGGCCGCTTCCAGGACGGCGTGAACGACGTGCGCGGCTGGTTCGAGGACGGCACGGTGTTCACCAATGTCGGCACCCGACTCGAATTGTGGAAGGGGGCGACGATGCTGATCGCCGAGCACCCGCTGCTGGGCAAGGATTTTGTGGCCTGCCGCGAGCGTCTGGCCGAGTTTGCCCGCGACGGCAGGCTCGATCCGGTGGTGTTGCCGCTCCCGCACCTGCATAATGATGCATTGCAGGAATTGGCGACGGGTGGCGTGCTCGGTTTCGCGCTGTGGGCGGCGATCCTGGCGGCGCCGCTGTCGTTCTTCCTGCGCGAATTGCGCGGCGGCGTCGACAAGCCGCAAGCGGCTCTTGCACTGGCCGGGGTATTGGTCGTGACCAGTTACGTGAGCTTCGGCCTGACCGAAGTGATCTTCTGGTCGATGAAAGGCAGCCTGTTTTATGCACTCATGGTGTTCGTGCTGATGGGCTTCTGCCTGAATGCGAAAGAAAAAATTGGATAACCGTATCATCATCAAACGCCTTCTGGCGCTCCTGAAACCCTATCGCAGCCGCGCGTACCTGGCGCTACTGGCGATGGCGCTGACCGCCGCGACCAATACGCTGGTGGCCAAGGCATTGGAGCTGTTGATGGACGAGGGCTTCCGCGACACGCCCGGCTTTTCCCTGTGGTGGGTCCCCGGCGTGCTGGTATCGCTGTTCGCCCTGCGCGGCATCGGCACCTTCGCGACCGCCTATTACAACAACTGGGTGCTGAGCCGGATGACCAACGACCTGCGCGCGCTGGCCTTCGATCGCGTGTTGCGCCTGCCGGTAGCGCGCTTCCATGAAGAATCCACCGGCAAGGTGATTAACACCGTGGTGGGCGACGTGCGCCAGGTGGTCGACATGATCCAGTCGGTGTTCGTGGCTTTTGTCCGCGACACGCTGGTGGTGATCGGCCTGCTGACCTACCTGCTGTACCTGAACTGGCAACTGACCCTGGTGGCCATCGTGGTAGTGCCGCTGACCGCCGTCATCGTCCGCACCACCAGCAAGCGCCTGCGCCACCTGAACCGCGAGAACCAGCGCGTCACCGCCGAGATGACCCAGGTGGTCGAGGAAGCCGCGCGCGGCCACCAGGTGATCCGCGTGTTCTCCGGCGAGCATTACGAAAACCGCCGCTTCTTCCAGCGCAGCGAAGCCCTGCGAGGCTTCTCGCAGCGCATGACGGTGGCCTTCGCCGCCACCACGCCGGTGACCCAGGTCGCGACCTCGCTGGCGCTGTCGCTGGTGGTGGTGCTGGCGCTGAAGGCCGGCATGACACAGGGCCAGTTCACCGGCTTCGTCACCGCGATGCTGATGCTACTGACGCCCCTGAAGGCGCTGGCCGAGGTGAATGGCCCGATGCAGCGCGGGATCGCCGCCGCCGAAACCGTCTTCGAACTGATCGACGCCCCGGTCGAGCACGATCCCGGTACCCGCACCCTGGGCCGCGCCAAGGGCCATGTGCGCTTCGAGAACGTGGGCTTCCGCTATCCGAACGCGCAGTCGGCGGCGCTGGACGGCGTCTCGCTCGACGTCAAGCCGGGCCAGACCGTGGCCCTGGTCGGCATGTCGGGCGGCGGCAAGTCGACCTTCGTGAACCTGGTCGCGCGCTTCTACGAGCCGCAGTCCGGGCGCATCCTGCTGGACGGCATTCCCTACCAGGACATCACCCTGCCGAGCCTGCGTGCCCAGCTGGCGCTGGTGAGCCAGAACGTGGTGCTGTTCGACGACAGCCTGAAGGCGAATATCGCCTACGGCGCCGAGCAGGTCGACGTCGCGCGCCTGGCGGCGGCGATCAAGGCGGCGCACCTGGACGACGTGGTGGCGCGCCTGCCGGAAGGCGTCGAGACCATGATCGGCGAGAACGGCATGCGCCTGTCCGGCGGCCAGCGCCAGCGCGTGGCGATCGCGCGTGCGATCTACAAGGATGCGCCGATCCTGATCCTCGACGAAGCGACCTCCGCCCTCGACAACGAATCCGAGCGCGCAGTGCAGGCCGCACTCGACACCCTGATGGCCGGCCGCACCACCTTCGTGGTTGCGCACCGCCTGTCGACCATCGAGCGCGCCGACCTGATCGTGGTGATGGAGCAGGGCCGCATCGTCGAACAGGGCACCCATGACGAACTGCTGGCGGCGGGCGGCACCTACGCCAACCTGTATCGCCTGCAGTTCACGGCGTCGGCGGAAGTAGCATGAGCAACCAGGACCGTACCCTCGTCATCTCGCCGAACTGGATCGGCGACGCCGTGATGGCCCAGCCCCTGCTGCGCCTGCTCAAGCAGGCCCACCCGGAGCGCGCCATCGACGTGCTGGCCCCGCCGCAGGTGGTGCCGGTGTGGAAGCGCATCCAGGAAGCCGACCAGATCATGGAGACGCCGTTCCGGCACCGCGCCCTGCAGCTGGGCGAGCGCCTGAAGACGGCCAAACAGCTGCGCAAGCGCGGCTACCACGACGCCTACGTGCTGCCGAATACCCTGAAGTACGCCCTGATCCCGTGGCTGGCGCGGATTCCGCGCCGGGTCGGCTACAAGGGCGAGATGCGCTACGGGATGGTCAACGTCATGCACCATGACGACAGCCCGCCGCGTTCGATGGTGCCCTTCTATGCGGCGCTGGCGCGCGAGCCCGAGCTGCCGCTGCCGGGCCAGCTGGCGCGGCCCTCGCTGGTCGTGGCCGGCGAAGAGACCGAAGCCGTGGCGCGTCACCTGGGCTTGTCGCTGGAGCGCCCGCTGGTGGCCTTCGCGCCGGGCGCGGAATTCGGCATCGCCAAGCGCTGGCCGCCGGCCTATTACGCGCAGCTGGCGGCGCGGGTGGCGGCAACGCTGCCGGACGCACAGATTGCGCTGATGGGCTCGGTGAACGACGTCGAAACCTGCGAGCAGGTGGTGGGGCAATCCGGCCTGGCCGAAGGCGTGGTGCGCAACCTGGCAGGCCAGACTTCGCTCGACGACGCCATCGCGCTGCTGGCCAAGGCGCGCGCCGTGGTCTCGAACGATTCGGGCCTGCTGCACATCGCCTCGGCCCTGAACCGCCCGGTGGTGGCGCTGTACGGCTCGACCGACCCGAATTACGCGCCGCCGCTGTCGGAAATCGCCCGCACGATCTCGCTGCGCCTGGAATGCTCACCCTGCCGCCAGCGCGAATGCCCGCTGGGACACCACGACTGCATGACCAAGATGAGCGTGGACCGGGTGTGGAGCGAGCTGGCGCCGATTCTGGCGCGAAAATAAAAAAGCGGCGCCGCAGCGCCGCTTTTTTTTGTTGCCAAAAACCGGGGTCAGACACCGATTTTTAGCAATATCCGCTGAGCTATTTCCAAAATTCGGTGTCTGACCCCGGTTTGATGTTGGTCAGTCGCGGGCGCGCAGGCCCGTGCAGACGCCCTCGGCCAGCGCGCACATCATCTCGTAGCGCTTCCTCGCCTCCGAACGCTTCTTCGACGGGATCGCTTCCAGATCCGGCGCCGCCACCGGCGCGCAGTCCAGTTCGTAATCGCCGCTGGCATTCTTCAGCGCACCCAGTTCTTCCCACAGCAGGTCGTAGTCGGCCAGCACGTGTCCGTTCCTGATCGCCTTGTAGATGACGCGGTTGCGGTTGGCGACCAGGTGCAGGCGCTCGCAGCCGTATTCGAAGCCGAGCTGGCGCACCAGGCTCACCATCAATTGCTTCGGGCGCATGCCGTGCAGGTCGCGGGTCGCCAGGCGGATTGCTTCGCGCGCGTCATCAAGCCGGCCGCCCTGGACGCAGCCGATGCTGATCGCCGGGCGGCCGGCGCGCGGCGCCACCGTGAAGGCCACCGTGTAGATGATCTTGCCGTCCTGCGCCAGCTGCAGCACCAGGTCGCCCTCGCGGTCGAACATGTTCACGGTGCGCAGCTGGATCTCGTAGGGCAGGCCGCTCTTGCCTTCGACGGCGGCCAGCACCACCGGGCCGAGGCTGGCGCGCGCCACCACCTGGCCGAGGCCGCGGCGGAAGATGAAGTCATAGTGGGCCTCGATCGCCGCCAGGCGCTCCTGCGGACGCAGCGCATTGCTGATGTAGGGCCGGTAGACCTTGTACAGGAAGCGCGGGCAATTGCGCACATACTCGGAAAACGCCGGATGCGAATTCAGCAGCCGCAGCCAGGCCGGGGTCTGGCGCGCATGCAGCAGGGCGCGCACGCGGATCTTGAGCCGCTCGCGCAGCTGCGCCAGACGCCTCAGGTGCGCCGGCACCGCCGAGTCCAGCGTGATCGACGGCGTGGCCGTGGCAACCATGCGCTCGGCCCAGGCGAAATCTTCCCGGTAGAGCTTCATGCCAGCCTCCCGACAAAGAAGGAAAGGCGCAGGAGCGAGAAAGCAGGATAGGCAGGCATGGCTGGGCACACTAAGTCGCGTAAAGTAACGCTATGTAACGTAGTGTAACTAAAGAACTGCTGAGCGTAAATATATTGCTATTCACTACGCATATAAACGACAACAGCCACCCGGAACGCCGGGTGGCTGTTGCTAATTTGCCTAACCGATCAGAAAGCGATCAGCTGGCGTAGTGCGCCGACTCTTCCTGGTCGGCACGCTGCTCGCCCAACTCGCGCTCATGCAGGTAGCGCGTCAGGGCGTCCTCGAAGGCCGGCAGGATCAGCCCGCGTTCACTGCTCAGCGCGCTGTACACGGGACGCGGCGCCGCCATGCCGAGTTCGCTGGCCGGACATTCCTCGATGCCGGCCGGGTCCACGCCGGCCGCCAGCGCAGCGCGCCGGGCCAGCTCGGCCCAGCTCATGGCTTCGCCATTGGTCAGGTGCCAGATACCGGACTCCTTGTCGATCAGCAGGTCGAGACAGGCATTCACCAGGTCCGGCACATAGGTCGGCGACACCGTCATGTCGCCGGCCGCCGCGAACGGCCGGCCCTCGCCCAGCGCCGCCAGGGCCTGGGTCACGAAGTTGTGCTCGTCCCACGGACCGAAGAAGGAACTGGTGCGGATCACCAGCGCCTGCGGGTCCGAATCCAGCACGCGGCGCTCGGCCTCGGCCTTGCTGCGGCCATAGGCGTTCAGCGGCGCGACCGGATCGGATTCGACATACGGCCGGCCGGCGGCGCCGTCGAACACCAGGTCGCTGGAGAAGGTCATGAAGCGCACCGCGTGGCGGATCGCCGCCAGCGCCAGCACCGTCGGTCCGACCGTGTTCTCGCGCATGCAGCGCTCGGCTTCGCGCTCGGCATCGTCGACCCGCACATAGCCGCTGGCATTGATGATCGCCCAGGGCTTGTAGCGCACGATCGCCGCCTCCACCGAGGTCGGGTCGGTGATGTCCATCTCCTGACGGCTCAGCACGTGGCAGGCCAGGTTGCGCTTTTCGCAGATGCGGGCGAAGGCGCGGCCCAGTGTGCCGGTGGCGCCGGTGATCAGGATCGGCTGCGGTAAGGTCGAGCGGAAGGCGCCGCGGTCGTTGATGTCGGCCACCGCCGCGCGGGTCGCGACCGGCTTGGCCAGGAAGCGTCCCGGCCGGCGCCACCAGCCCTGGCCCTGCAGCACCGGATTCGACAGCGGGCGGCCGCTGGCCAGTTCGCGCATCAGGTGCGCCACCGCGGTCGGGCGCGGTTGCGCACCGCGCACGTCATACGGCCCCGGCTCGTAATAGCCGCGGCATTCGGTGACCAGACAATTCCAGTCGAAGGAGCCGAGCAGAGCCCAGACCGTCACTGCGCGGATGTCGGCGCCGTTCTGCTGCACCTTCTTGGCGGCGTTCCAGATCTCGACCAGCCAGCGCAGCTGGTCTTCGCGGTTGGCGTCGATGTGGGCCTCGGTGACGGCGATCGGCAGGCCGTAGCGGTCCCAGGTTTCCTGCAGCAGCGGGCCGATGCCGGGCGTCGGCGTGGCCAGCACGCGCGGGCATTCCATGTCGGCGTGGGGGATGCCGCTGTACTGGGTGCGATGGCTTTGCGGATAGCGTTCCAGCCGGTGGTCGAGCCAGCGCTCGCTGGTGATGTAATAGTTAACGCCCATGATGTCGGGCGGGCAGGGGTTGTCCTTAAACCAGAGCAGTTCTTCGGCCGTCGCTTCGGATTCGAGCAGGTAGTCCCACAGCGCGTGGTTCTCGTCGATGCGGCCGCACAGCATGTCCCAGCCGAGCCAGCGGCGCTCATTGAAGAAGTTGGCGATCTCCGCCATCTCCGGCGTGCCGTAGGTGCGCGACAGGTCGTCGGTCTGCACCAGCTTGGCGTTCGGATTGACCCTGCGGATTTCGCGCATCGCCAGCACGGTGGCGCGGCATTGGACGATGAGGGCGCGCACGAACAGCGCTTCGCTGCTGCCATGCGGGTACCAGACGCCGTTCAGGCCGGAGAAGCGGGCGGTGGTACAGATCTCATTGACCGGGGTGTAGTACTCGACCCAGGGGTAGCGGCGGGCCACCGCGCCAGCGTATTCGGCCAGCTTGTCCGGGAAGTCGGCAGACACCAGGCTGGTGTGGCGCGGGCCGCTACCGTGGTGGACCAGGCCGACGATGGGCGTCACGCCCAGCTGCTGCAGCACGGGCAGGCGTTCATCGGACCACGTCCAGTCGGCGCTGTCGACACCGTCCGGCGCGGTGCGTTCCCACAAGACGGGGTAGCGGATCGCGCGGATGCCGAGCGAGGCGAAGCGCTCCAGGTCCTGCAGCCTGGCTGCATGACCGTTGCGGTCCATCTGGGAGAAGTAATTATCGCGTACGCGGTTGACGGTGCATTCGAGGCCGCCCCAGAGCTGAAGCGGCGAACTTGCTGGCTGGATATGATTATTCAGATTCATGAGTCTTCCTGCATATTTGGACCAAGGCCTAAGCCTAGTCGGCGGACCCAGCTTCTTGTGTGAGACAGCGAACATATAGGCCGTTTTTCGGACAAGTCCTACGCAGACTCAGCAATGTCTAGGACATTCCAGGAAATTTTGGGGGCGTATGCGAAAATGCCGGCAAAATGCGCGAAGAAGAGGAGCGAAGCAATGTACATGGTGTACTGGAGCACGATCGAAGAGGGCGCCGGCGTCCCCCATGCCGCGCCTTTCGACACCAGCGACATGGTGGAAGCCATGAAGTTCATGGAAGCGCTGCGCGCCCGCCAGCGGGCGGGGGAAGCAGTACGCTTCATCACCATGTGTTCGGAGCACCCGGACGTGGTCGGCCATCCGGGTGTTGATGTAACCGGCCCGGACTACAACTGGAAGAAAAGAAGGCGCTAAAACGCCCAGAAGCCCTTATGGCCGCGTTGCATCGGCTCGCCGTACTAAGGTACTGTCTTCGTGGTACGCCACTGCGGCGAGGCGCCTTGCCCTAAGGGCTTCTGGACGTTTTAGTTTTTGAGGCGGTGCTTCAGCACCTTGCCGCTGGGCGCCGCCGGCAGGCTGGCCATCAGCACGATGCGGGCCGGGCGTTTATATGGTGCCAGCCGGGCGGCGGTCCAGCCGTCCAGCGCGGCCGCGGTCAGCACGCTGCCGGCGGCGGGCTGGACGAAGGCCACGACTTCTTCATTGCCGTCCGCTTGCAGCCGCCCGACCACCGCCGATTGCGTCACCGCCGGGTGCGCGTTCAGCACGGTCTCGACTTCCAGCGGATAGACCTTGAAGCCGGAGCGGATGATCAGTTCCTTGCTGCGCCCGGCGATGAAGAGGGCGCCGTCGGCATCCTGGCGCGCCAGGTCGCCGGTGTCCAGCCAACCATCCCGGTCCAGCACCGCCGCCGTGCCGGCCGGATCGCGGTAGTAGCCCTGCATCACGTTCGGGCCGCGCACGAACAGCTGGCCGTCCGGTCCTTCTACCCGCACCTCGACGCCGGGGATCGGATGGCCGACCGAGGTGTCCGCGCGCGGCGCATCGAGGCGGGTCTGGCTGACCGTGGGCGCGGCTTCGGTCAGGCCATAGCCGTTGTGCAGCGGGACCTGCAACAGGCTTTCGACCTCGCGTTTCAGTTGCGGGTCGAGCGGCGAGCCGCCGGCGTAGGCGAAGCGCAGCCCGGAGGCCAGCGGTGCGCGGATACCCTGCGCGGCGCACAGCTCCAGCAGGCGCGCATACATGGCCGGCACGCCCTGCACGATGGTCAAATCGCCGCTGCGGATCGCCTCCAGCATGGCGTGCGGCGTGAAGCGCGGCACCAGCTGCAGGCAGGCGCCCGCATACAAAGTCCCCAGCAGCACCGAGGTCAGGCCGTAGACGTGCGAGACCGGCAGCACGCCGTAGGCCAGGTCGCCGGGCGCCAGGCCGCGCAGGCGGCTCGAGACGGCGGCCACGAACAGCAGGTTGCGGTGGCTGAGCATCACGCCCTTCGGTTTGCCGGTGGTGCCGGTGGTGTAGACCAGGGCGGCGACCGGCTGCGCCGTGAGCGCTTCCGGCACGCCGCCATCCGCGTGCAGGCTGGCCATCAGCCCACCATGCGCGCGCATATCGGCGCCGGCACGCGCGGCGTGCGCGGCCGCATCGGGCGACACCGCCGCCGTGTACAGCACCACGCGCGCGCCGCAGTGGCTGCGGATCGCTTCCAGCTCCGGTGCGGTCAGGCGCGCGTTCACGTTGACGCACCAGGCGTCCAGGCTGGCGATCGCGAACAGGGCGCCGACCTGGGCGATGCCGTTCTCGCTGACCAGCATCACGCGCTCGCCGGCCTGTACGTCCAGGCTGCGCAGCCAGGCGGCGCAGGCGTCGATCTCGCCTTCGAGTTCGCGGTAGGTGAGCGTGCGGCCGGCTTCGCGCAATGCCGGCGCATCGGGCGTCGCCGCGGCATGCCGGCGCACGATGGCGTCGATCCGCGCCGGCAGCGCCGCCAGCAGTGCATCGATATCCATCATGCGCCGGCCCGCTTGATCATGTTGCGGGCGATGACCAGCTGCTGGATCTGCGAGGTCCCTTCGTAGATGCGGAAGAGGCGCACGTCGCGATAAAAACGCTCCGCCGCATAGTCCGATACGTAACCGGCGCCGCCGTGGATCTGCACCGCGCGGTCAGCCACGCGGCCGCACATCTCGGAGGCGAACAGCTTGCAGCAGGACGCTTCCATCGTCACGTCGCGGCCTTCGTCGCGCAGGCGCGCGGCGTCGACGACCATGCTGCGTGCGGCGTACCACTCGGCCTGGCTGTCGGCCAGCATCGCCTGCACCAGCTGGAAACCGGCGATCGGCTGGCCGAACTGCTGCCTCTCCATCGCATAGCGCAAGGCGTCGTCGAGCATGCGCCGGGCCGCGCCCACGCACACGGCGGCGATGTGCAGGCGGCCCTTGTCGAGCACCTTCATGGCGGTCTTGAAGCCCACGCCTTCCCGGCCGCCGATCAGGTTCGCGGCCGGCACCCGGCAGTTCTCGAAGATCACGTCGCAGGTATGGGCGCCGCGCTGGCCCATCTTCCTGTCGATGCGACCCAGCGAGAGTCCGGGCCTGCCGCGTTCGACCAGGATGGCGGAGATCGCGCCGGCATCCTTGCGCGCGGCATCGGTGCGCGCCATCACCGTGAACACGCCGGCTTCCGGCGCATTCGTGATGTAGCGCTTGACGCCGTTGATGATGTAGACGTCGCCCGCATCGCCACGTTCGAGCACGGCGGTGGTGCGCAGCGAGGCCGCATCCGACCCGCTGTCCGGTTCCGTCAGCGCGAAGGCGCCGACGATCTCGCCGCTGGCCAGGCGCGGCAGCCAGGCCGCCTTCTGTTCGGGCGTGCCGTCGATGACGATACCCTGCGCGCCGATGCCGTTGTTGGTGCCGACCAGCGAGCGGAAGGCCGGCGAGGCATAGGCCAGCTCCATCGCCACCAGCACTTCTTCTTCCATGCTGAGCGCGAGGCCCCCGTATTCCTCGGGGATGCACAGGCCGAACAGCCCGAGCTCGCGCATCTGCGCGACGACGCCGGCGGGAATGGCATCGCTGTCGGCGACGATGCCTTCGTGCGGGATCAGCACTTCGCGCACGAAGCGGGCGATGCTGTCCTTCAGCAGGTTCAAGGTTTCGGGGTCTCGGATCATGTGCGGATTCCTGGGAAGGCTTCGGGGATGGTTTCGATGCTGCCGGTGCGCGCGGCATCGTAGCCGGGCAGGGCGTTCACCAGGCGATGGTAGCCGGGCTGGCGCAGGACCGCCAGCAGCTGGGCCATCAGGCTGTCCTCGAGAGCGTCCAGGTGCAGGGCGAAAAAATAGCGTTCGCGCAGCAGCGGAATGAAACCGAGCTTGAACTGCTCGGCCGCGGTGCGCATGCCGATGCCGGCGTCGGCCATGCCGCTGGCGATATAGGCGGCGACCGCGGAGTGGGTGAACTCGGCGCTGTTCCAGCCATTGATCGCTTCACGGTCGATGCCGGCACGCTCCAGCATCATCTCCAGCAGCATGCGCGTGCCGGAGCCGGCCTGGCGGTTCACGAAGCGCAGCTTCGGCCGGACCAGGTCGGCCAGGCCCTCGACGCCGAGCGGATTGCCGGGGGCGACCAGCAGGCCTTGCTGGCGGCCGCAGATGTGGACCAGGCAGTGTTTGGCCGGGTCCAGCCAGCGCAGGTAGCGCCGCGCCGTCTCCTCTTCGAATGCGCCTTCCGGCACGTGGAAGCCGGCCAGGTCGCATTCGTGGCGCGCCAGCGCGGCCACCGCATCGAGGCTGGTGCGATAGCGCAGCTCGACCGGCAGCTCGATCTTGTCCAGGTAGCCGGTCAGCGCCGCCACCGCGAAGCCGTGGCTGGCGTCCATGCGGATCGTGCGCAGGCCGACGCCGCGCAGGCGCACCTTGCCCAGTTCCGTCTCCAGCTCTGAGGCCAGGCTGTCCAGCGTCGGCGACAGGCGCGCGGCGATGCGGCGGTCGGCCCACACCAGCTTTTGCGCGAGCAGGGTCAGGCGGGTGCCGCGTCCGCGTCCGGTTTCCAGCAGGGGTTCGCCGAACAAGTCCTCGGCTTCGCGCAGCACGCCCCAGGCATAGCGGTAGGACAGGCCGGCCGCCTTGGCCGCGGCGGCGATCGAGCCCTGCTCCTGGATCGCCAGCAGCAGTGCCAGCAGGGTTGCCGTGTCGAGCGGCGCGTCGTTGTTGAAGCTGATTTCCCAGTGCGGGCGAATATGGACCTTGAGCATGGCTTATATGCTTTATAAAGCCTATTTCTGAGGAGGAGAACGCATGATACGCTCGGCGTTGCAGTAAAGGTAATCCAGAAGTATATGCTTTTAAAAACATATTAGTTCAAACAAAAAATCATGGAGGAGACATGGCATTACTGGATATGCTGGACAAGGAACACACGATAGCGAAACCCGGCTTCAACCGCTGGCTGGTGCCGCCGGCCGCCTTGGCGATTCACCTGTGTATTGGCATGGCGTATGGCTTTTCGGTGTTCTGGCTGCCGCTGTCGAAAGCGGTCGGCATCAAGGAATCGCTGGCCTGCCCGGCCGACATGAGTTTCTTCGCCGAGATCACCGCCACCAGCTGCGACTGGAAAATCTCGATGCTGGGCTGGATGTTCAGCCTGTTCTTCCTGTTCCTCGGCTTGTCGACCGCGCTGTTCGGCGGCTGGCTCGAGCACGCCGGTCCGCGCAAGGCCGGCGTCGTCTCGGCGATCTGCTGGTGCAGCGGCCTGGTGATCTCGGCGCTGGGCATCTACCAGCATCAGATCTGGCTGATGTGGCTGGGCTCCGGTGTCATCGGCGGCATCGGCCTTGGATTGGGGTATATCTCGCCGGTCTCCACGCTCATCAAATGGTTCCCCGACCGCCGCGGCATGGCGACCGGCATGGCCATCATGGGCTTCGGCGGCGGCGCCATGATCGGTTCGCCGCTGGCCGACAAGCTGATGAAGCATTTCGCCACCCCGACCTCGGTCGGTGTGTGGGAAACCTTCCTGGTCCTGGCCGCGATCTACTTCGTGTTCATGATGGCCGGCGCGCTGGCCTACCGCGTGCCCGCAGCCGGCTGGAAGCCGGAAGGCTGGACCCCGCCTGTGGCAAAGAAGACCAACACCATGATCACCAACCGCCATGTCCACGTCAGCCGCGTGTGGGGCATCCCGCAATTCTGGCTGGTGTGGCTGGTGCTGTTCCTGAACGTCTCGGCCGGTATCGGCATCCTGGCGATGGCCTCGCCGCTGCTGCAGGAAGTGTTCGGCGGCCGCCTGATCGGCGTGAGCGCCGCCTTCAACGAACTGGACGCCGCGCAGAAGGCGCAGATCGCCACCATCGCCGCCGGCTTCCTCGGCCTGCTGTCGCTGTTTAACATCGGCGGCCGCTTCGTGTGGGCCAGCTGCTCCGATTTCATCGGCCGCAAGATGACTTATTTCGTGTTCCTGGTGCTGGGCTTCGTGCTGTACGCGGCGATCCCGTCCTTCGGGCATGGCGGCCATCTGGGCCTGTTCGTGCTGTCCTTCTGCATCATCCTGTCGATGTACGGCGGCGGCTTCGCCACCGTGCCGGCCTACCTGGCCGACCTGTTCGGCACCCAAATGGTGGGCGCCATCCACGGCCGCCTGCTGACCGCCTGGGCCGTCGCCGGCCTGCTCGGCCCGAGCCTGGTCAACTACATCCGCGAATACCAGATCGCGCACGGCGTCGCCAAGGCGCTGGCCTACGACACCGCGATTTACGCGATGGCCGGCATGCTGGTGCTGGGCTTCATCTGCAACCTGTTGGTGCGCCCGCTGGCCGACAAGTACTTCATGAGCGAAGCCGAGCTGGCGGAAGAGAAGCGCAAGGCCCACGAGCGCGATGTTGCGGCCTCGGCCGGCAGCCGCGCCGCCGCCGCGGCCGGTGGCGACACCATGGTGGCCGGCGTGTCCGGCGCCGGCGTGATGACCGCTACCCCGGTCGCCGCAGGTGGCGCTCTGGTCACGCTGCTGGCCTGGGCCGCGGTCGGCATCCCGCTGCTGATCGGTGTGTGGATCACGCTGCAGAAGGCGATCGTGCTGTTCAAGTAGGGTGGGCACCCCGTGCCCACGCGTGACGGAACGCAACCCTCACACGTGGGCGGAGGGCCGCCCACCCTACGGGGCCGACGAACCTCGGCCTCGTCCAACGATCCAACGAAATAGGTAATACAGGAATACCGCCATGAACCATCCCGTCATCCCCATTGCCGTGCAGGGCGCCAGCCGCCAGCGCAAGCGCGAAGCGCCGAAAGGCCGCCGTGCCGATCCGCAGTCCCTGCGCGAGGTCCAGGACCTGCTGGGCGACATGCCGCGCCGGCGCGATCTGCTGATCGAGTGCCTGCACAAGATCCAGGACGCGTTCGGCTGTTTATCCGCCGCGCACCTGGCGGCGCTGGCCCAGGAGCTGAGGCTGGCGCAGTCGGAAGTCTATGAAGTGGCCAGCTTCTACCACCACTTCGACGTGCTGCGCGAGGGTGAGGCGCCGCCGGCCAGTCTCACGGTGCGCGTGTGCGCCGGGCTGTCCTGCGAGATGGCGGGCGCTGCATCGCTGCTGGACCGGCTGCCGGCCATCCTCGGCACGGATGTGCGCCTGCTGGCCGCGCCCTGCGTCGGCCGTTGCGAGCAGGCGCCGGCGGTGCTGGTCGGCCAGCATCCGGTGCCGCGCGCCACCGCCGAGACGGTGCTGGCCAAAGTGGCGGCCAAGGAAACCACCCACGTTCACACGAATCACGACGGCCTGGACGCCTACCGCGCCAAGGGCGGCTACGCGCTGCTGCGCGACTGCGTCGAAGGCCGCCGCGAGGTCGAGAGCGTGATCGCGGCGCTGGAATCCTCCGGCCTGCGCGGCCTGGGCGGCGCCGGCTTCCCGGCCGGGCGCAAGTGGCGCATCGTGCGCGCCGAGCCCGGCCCGCGCCTCATGGCCATCAACATCGACGAGGGCGAACCCGGCACCTTCAAGGACCGCGTGTATCTCGAACGCGACCCGCACCGCTTCCTGGAAGGCGCGCTGATCGCCGCCTGGGCGGTCGGCATCGACACCATCTACATCTACCTGCGCGACGAATACCACGGCCTGCGCGCCATGCTGGAAGCCGAACTGGCGCTGCTGCGCGCCGATCCTTTCATGGACGCGATGCCGGAGATCGTCCTGCGCCGCGGCGCCGGCGCCTACATCTGCGGCGAAGAGTCGGCGATGATCGAATCGATCGAGGGCAAGCGCGGCATGCCGCGCCTGCGTCCGCCGTATGTGGCGCAGATCGGCCTGTTCGGCCGGCCGACCCTCGAACACAACTTCGAGACCCTGCACTGGGTGCGCGACATCGTCGAGCAGGGCCCGGAACATTTCGCCGCGCACGGCCGCCATGGCCGCAAGGGCCTGCGTTCATTCTCGGTTTCCGGCCGCGTGCGCGACCCGGGCGTGAAACTGGCCCCGGCCGGCATCACCATCACGGAACTGATCGACGAATACTGCGGCGGCATGCAGGACGGCCACCGGTTCTATGCCTACCTGCCGGGCGGCGCTTCGGGTGGCATCCTGCCGGCCTCGATGGGCGACATCCCGCTCGACTTCGATACGCTGCAGCCCTACGGCTGCTTCATCGGCTCGGCCGCGGTGGTGGTGCTGTCGAACCAGGACACGGCCAAGGCCGCGGCCCTGAACACGCTGCGCTTCTTCAAGGACGAGTCCTGCGGCCAGTGCACGCCCTGCCGCGCCGGCACCGCGAAAGCCGTGGCCATCATGGAGCAGCCGGCGTGGGATCTCGCCCTGCTGGGCGACCTGTCGCAGGTGATGCGCGACGCGTCGATCTGCGGCCTGGGCCAGGCGGCGCCGAATCCCTTCGACTGCGTGATCAAGTACTTCCCGCACGAACTGAATATGAACGAGGCAGCAAAATGAACGCCGGTCTGCAAACTGTCACCTTCACGATCAATGGACGCGAAGTCCAGGCACTGCGCCATGAAACCTTAATCGAAGTCGCCGACCGCGAAGGCATCGCCATCCCGCGCCTGTGCTACAAGGAAGGCATGGAAGCTGTCGGCAACTGCCGCTCCTGCATGGTCGAAATCGACGGCGAGCGCGTGCTGGCGCCGTCCTGCTGCCGCCATCCCTCGCAAGGCATGAAAGTCACGACCGACAGCGAGCGCGCGCTCAAGGCGCAGAAGCTGGTGCTGGAGCTGCTGGCCGCGGACCTGCCCGAGAAGGAGTACACGCGCCACAACGAAGTCGACGAGTGGATGGCAAAGCTGGGCGTCGGCAAGCCGCGCTTCCAGGCCACGCGCAGGGAGCCGCAGCGGGACGCCAGCCACGCCGCCATCGCCGTCAACCTCGACGCCTGCATCCAGTGCACGCGCTGCCTGCGCGCCTGCCGCGACGAACAGGTGAACGACGTGATCGGCCTGGCCTTCCGCGGCCAGGACGTGAAGATCGTGTTCGACCAGGACGACCCGATGGGCAATTCCACCTGCGTGGCCTGCGGCGAATGCGTGCAGGCCTGCCCGACCGGCGCCTTGACCCCGGCGCGCGACGCGGCCCTGAGCGTGCCCGATAAACAGGTCGATTCGGTCTGCCCGTATTGCGGCGTCGGCTGCCAGCTGACCTATAACGTCAAGGACAACAAGATCCTTTACGTCGAGGGCCGCGACGGCCCCGCCAACCACGGCCGCCTGTGCGTCAAGGGCCGCTACGGCTTCGACTACGCGCACCACCCGCACCGCCTCACGAAGCCGCTGATCCGCCGCGCAGGCGTGCCCAAGACCGGCGACTTCGCGATGGACCCGAGCAGGGTGATGGACGTGTTCCGCGAAGCGAGCTGGGAAGAAGCGCTCGACCTGGCCGGCGGCCAGCTGGCGCGCATCCGCGACCAGAACGGCAAGCGCGCGCTGGCCGGCTTCGGCTCGGCCAAGGGCAGCAACGAGGAAGCCTATCTGTTCCAGAAGCTGGTGCGCACCGGCTTCGGCAGCAACAACGTCGACCATTGCACCCGCCTGTGCCACGCTTCCTCGGTGGCGGCGCTGCTGGAGGGGATCGGCTCGGGCGCGGTTTCGAATCCGGTGATGGACGTGACCCGCGCCGAAGTCGTGATCGTGATCGGCGCGAATCCGACCGTGAACCACCCGGTAGCCGCCACCTGGATCAAGAACGCGGTCCGCACCGGCACCAAATTGATCATGTGCGACCCGCGCAAATCCGACCTGACCCGCCACGCGCACCGGCACCTGCAATTCAAGCCGGACACCGACGTCGCCATGCTGAACGCGATGATGCACGTGATCGTGCATGAGAACCTGGTCGACCGCGACTTCATCGCCAGCCGCACCATCGGCTACGAGGAACTGGCGAAGAACGTCGAAGGCTACAGCCCGGAGCTGATGGCGCCGATCTGCGGCATCGATGCCGATACCCTGCGCTACGTGGCGCGCCTGTACGCGACCTCGAAAGCCTCGATGATCCTGTGGGGCATGGGCATCTCGCAGCACGTGCACGGCACCGATAACGCGCGCTGCCTGATCGCACTGGCGCTGATGACCGGCCAGATCGGCCGTCCCGGCACCGGCCTGCATCCGCTGCGCGGCCAGAACAACGTGCAGGGCGCCTCGGACGCCGGCCTGATTCCGATGATGTACCCGGATTACCAGCGCGTCGACAACCCGGATGCGAAGGCGCGCTTCGAAGCCGCCTGGGGCATGCCGCTCGACGAGAAACCGGGCCTGACCGTGGTCGAGATCATGGACGCGATCCTGGCCGGCGGGATCAAGGGCATGTACATCATGGGCGAGAACCCGGCCATGTCCGATCCCGACGCCAACCACGCGCGCGCGGCGCTGGCGGCGCTCGACTGCCTGGTGGTGCAGGACATCTTCCTGACCGAGACCGCGTATCTGGCCGACGTGATCCTGCCGGCCTCCGCTTTCGCCGAGAAGACCGGCACCTTCACCAACACCGACCGCCTGGTCCAGCTGGGCCGCCAGGCGGTCCAGCCGCCGGGCGAGGCGAAGCAGGATCTGTGGATCATCCAGGAGCTGGCACGGCGCCTGGGCCTGGCGTGGAACTACACGCATCCGTCCCAGGTGTTCGACGAAAAGCGCCGCCTGATGCGCAGCATTTCCGGCATCACGTGGGAGCGCTTGGAACGCGAAGGGGCGGTCACGTATCCGTGCACGACCGATGACGACCCCGGCCAGTCGGTGGTGTTCGTCGACAGCTTCCCGCGCGGCCTCGGTGCCGAGAAGGGCCGGGCGCGCTTCGTCCCGGCCGACATCATCCCGGCCGACGAGCGTCCGGATGCCGACTACCCGATGGTCCTGATCACCGGGCGCCAGCTCGAACACTGGCATACCGGCAGCATGACGCGGCGCGCCGGCGTGCTGGATGCGATCGAGCCGGATCCGGTGGCGCTGGTGCATCCGCTGGACCTGGAAGCGTTGAAAGGCCGGCCGGGCGACGTCATCACGATCGCCTCGCGCCGCGGCGAAGTCAGCCTGTATGCACGGGCCGACGACAGCTCGCCGCGCGGCGCCATCTTCGTCCCGTTCTGCTACTACGAAGCGGCCATCAACCGCCTCACGAACTCGGCGCTCGACCCGTTCGGCAAGATTCCGGAGTTTAAATATTGTGCAATCCGCGTGAGCCTGGGCGGCGAGGTCGCACCGCAGGGCACGTATGGTGGCGGCCAGATTCTGGCGACCGTGGCACAATGATGTGATGAACGAGCAACGGTATCGACCCCAACTATCGCAAGCCAGCGCCAGCCTGACGCATGAAGTCACGGCGATCGACGAGCGCGGGCGCCGCTCGTCTTTACACATCCCGGCCGAGCGCCCGCTGACCGTCTACGTCGACAAGCGCGAGCTGGTGACCCTGATGACGCTGGGCGGCGCACCCGAAGCGCTCACGCTCGGCTACCTGCGCAACCAGCGCCTGGTGCGTTCGATCGAAGACATCGTCTCGATCCAGGTCGACTGGTCGGTGGATGCGGTGGCGGTGGTGACCCGCAACGGCATCGCCGGCATCGAGGAGCGCACGGCGAAGAAAGTCGTCACCACCGGCTGCGGCCAGGGCTCGGTGTTCGGCGGCCTGATGGACGAGGTCGACAGCATCGCGCTGCCGCGGGAAGCGCGCCTGACGCAATCGGTCGTGTATCGCATCGTCGAGACGATCCGCACCCAGCAGTCGGTGTACAAGCAGGCCGGCTCGGTGCATGGCTGCGCGCTGTTCTCGAACACCGGCGAGCTGCTGTACTTCGTCGAAGACGTGGGCCGCCACAACGCCGTCGACGCGATCGCCGGGCTGATGTGGCTGGACGGCGTGCGCGGCGAGGACAAGGTGTTCTACACCACCGGGCGCCTGACTTCCGAGATGGTGATCAAGGGCGCCCAGATGGGCATTCCCTTCCTGCTGTCGCGCTCCGGCACCACGCAGATGGGACACATGGTGGCGGAAAAGGTCGGCATGTCGCTGCTGGCGCGCTGCAGCGGCAGGCATTTCCTGCTGCTGTCGGGCGAAGAGCGGCTGGTGTTCGAACCCGAGATGCTGGAAGCGCTGGAGGCCGTGCGCATGCGGCAGATGGCCTCCGCCGCGGCCTGATGTCCCTGCTCGACGCCACGCTGCGCGCCTTCGCCCTGCTGTTCACGGGCGACCCCGACCTGTGGCGCATCATCTGGGTGTCCCTGAAAACCAGCGTGCTCGGGCTGCTGCTGGCCACGCCGCCCGCCGTGCTGCTGGGCTACCTGGTCGCGATGCACCGTTTTAAAGGACGCCGCATCGCGATCTGGCTGGCCCAGGCCGCGCTGTCGCTGCCGACCGTGCTGATCGGCCTGCTGCTCTACCTGCTGCTGTCGCGCCACGGGCCGATGGGACCCCTGCAATGGCTGTTCTCGCAGCCGGGCATCATCGCCGGCCAGTTCGTGGTCGCGATTCCGGTGCTGCTGGCCTTCACGCTGGCCGCGGTGCAGGCGGTCGACCCGCGCTACGCCGAAACCGCGGTCGCCCACGGCGCCTCGCGCGTGCAGGTGATGGTGCGCGTGCTGCACGAGGCGCGCTTCGGCGTGATGGCGGCGGTGCTGTCGGGCTTCGGGCGCGTGATTTCGGAAGTCGGCTGCGCGCTGATGGTGGGCGGGAACATCGAAGGCGAGACCCGCACCATCACCACCGCCATCGCCCTGGAAACCAGCAAGGGCGAGTTCGCGCAGGGCATCGCGCTGGGCATCGTGCTGGTGACCATCGCGCTGCTGATGAACGGCGTACTGATGCTGCTGCAGGGCGATGCGCACGTTGCAAGGGACCGGCCGTGATCCATCAGATATCGATCCAGGGCATGCTCGGCGCCACCCACGCGCGCAAGGGCGATGAACGGCGCAAGGCGCTGCTGGGCGTGAAGGGCCTACGCAAGCGCCATGGCGAGCGCCTGCTGTTCGACATCGGCTGCCTGGAGATCGCCAGCCACAGCGCCTACGTGCTGACCGGGATGAATGGCGCCGGCAAAAGCACGCTGCTGCGCGTGCTGGGCGGCCTGGAACGCGCCGAGATCGACAGCCTGCGCTTCGAAGGCATGGAAGAGCGCCCCTATCCGTATCCGCGCGCGCTGCGCGAATCCATCGTCTACGTGCACCAGCACCCGGTCATGTTCTCGACCAGCATCGCGCACAACATTGGCTACGGCCTGGAGGTACGCGGCGTCGCGAAAGAGGAAGCGGCGCGCAAGGTCGAGGAAGCGATGGCCTGGGCCGGCGTGGCCCACCTGCAGGACGTCGAGCCGGGCCGGCTGTCCGGCGGCGAGCGGCAGCGGGTGGCGCTGGCGCGTGCCAAGGTGCTGTGCCCGAAACTGCTGCTGCTCGACGAGCCGACCTCGAACCTGGACGGCCAGGCGCGCGAGCAGGTGATCGAATTGATCCCCACCATGGTCGAAGCAGGGGGCAGCGTGGTCATCGCCTGCCACGACCGCGACCTGATCGGCCTGCCCGGCGTGCAGCGCCTCAAGCTGCGCGACGGCCAACTCGAAGTTCGTTAATGCTTCAATAATAAGGAGAAATCATGCAACGTCGACTGTTCAGTCTTGCCCTCGTCCTGGGTTCGACCATCGGAATGTCGTATGCGCCGGCCCAGGCGCAGCAACAGACCCTGCGCCTGTCCACCACCACCAGCACCGAGAATTCCGGCCTGCTGGCCTACCTGCTGCCCAGCTTCGAGCAGAAATACGGCATCAAGGTCAACGTGATCTCGGTCGGCACCGGGAAGGCGCTGGAACTGGGCAAGAACGGCGACGTCGACGTGACCCTGGTGCACGCGCGCCAGCTCGAAGACAAGTTCGTGGCCGAGGGCTGGGGCATCGACCGCCGCGACGTGATGTACAACGACTTCATCGTGGTCGGCCCGACCGCCGACCCGGCCGGCATCAAGGGTTCGCGCGACGTGCTCGGCGCCTTCAGGAAGATCGCCTCGACCAACGTCAAGTTCATCTCGCGCGGCGACAATTCCGGCACCGACGTGATGGAGAAGGGCTACTGGAAGGAAGTGGGGGCCAAGCCGCAGGGCAGCAACTATGTGTCGGCCGGCCTGGGCATGGGCGAGGTGCTGAACATGGCGGCCGAGATGAATGCCTACACCCTGACCGACCGCGCCACCTACGGCGCCTACAAGGCCAAGACCGGCCTGGCGATCGTGGTCGAAGGCGACAAGCGCATGTTCAACCCCTACGGCATCATCGCGGTGAATCCGGAGAAGCACAAGGGCATCAACTACAAGGGCGCGAAGCAGCTGATCGAGTGGATGACCTCGGCGGAAGGGCAGGCGAAGATCGCCGCGTTCAAGCCGGCTGGCGAGCAGTTGTTCTTCCCGTCGGCAGGCAAATAATCGACAAGGCAAACGTGGGCACGGGGTGCCCACCCTACGATAACCGGTAGGGTGGGCACCCCGTGCCCACGATCACGCTTGAATCGGATTACGCCAGCGCGTGCATCACATCCTGCACAGGAATCGCCTTCACCCAGTCGCGCCGCTGGTGCGCCGTGATGACGGTGCTGTTGGCCTTGTCGACCGGCGCCCATTCCGGCGTCTTCTGGCGCATCAGGGCCACCACCGGCACGCCGACGGCGTTCGCCAGGTGCATCACGGCGGTTTCCACCGAGACGATCAGGTCGCACTGGGCCAGCATCGCCGGCAACTGGAAGAAATTCTCGTTGGCGCTGAACAGCTCGGTGCGGTCCAGCTGGCGTTCGGCCAGCATGGTTTTTACGCGCTCGACTTCCTGCGGCACCGCGTTGACGATGAAGCAGGCGTCGCGCCATTCCGGCTGGGCGCGCATGGTGGTGATCAGTTCGGCCACGCGTTCGACCGGCCAGCAGCGCTTGCGGGTCTTGGCGAAGGGATTGATGAAGACCAGCTTGCCCTGGCGCTTGTCGAAGCCCCATTCCTGCAGGCGGGTCTTGGCGCCTTCGATGAAGCGTTCCGGGATATGGACGAAGGGGATGCGTTCGCGCGGCGGGATGTCGACGTTGGCGAGGCGGCGGAACCAGTCGGCGTGCACGTCGCTGATGTGCGGCGCGCTCGAACGGTCGGCGACGTCCGGATCGAGGGCGGCGTCCAGCTTGCGATAAGTGAAATAGTGCGGCAGTTCGGACAGGCCCATCGGCTTCTTGAGGCCGACCACGAAGCCGTCCGGGCTGATGCGGCGCGCCAGGTTGGCGTAGAAGTGCGGGCGCAGGGTGCCGAGCGAGACCACGATCGGGTAGTGCTCTTCGCGGGCTTCCTTGATCGAGGCTTCGAACAGCTCCGGCGAGTAATTCTGCTTGTAGGTCTTGTCGATGAACTCGCAGGCGTCCAGCCAGTCGTAAAGAACGTTTTTCTTCAGGTGCGGCCATTGCGACGCATCGCTGGTGCGGCGGACCTCGTCGACCCACAGGTGCAGCTTCAGGTGCGGGTAGGCCCGCGCGAACGCCTGGAAGCAGTTCTGTAAATAGGTGTAATCGCCCAGTGCGAGGTGGGCGATGAACAGGATCTTGTCCGATTTTTTCAGCAAATCGGAAGGAATGAGTGGGTCGTTCATTGTCTCTACGGGTCGCTAGTCAGCTACAGGCTGTCGCCGACGCCGCCAGTGGTCAATCAGAAGCCTGCAAATCACCAGCGTGACGTCGCAGCGCCTATCGGTCGGCTGGTAGATACCGCCAACTCTCTAAATATCAGAAAATTGTCACAAATTGTAGTCCAAACGGGGCAAGTGCGTTGCCCTTCAATCGATTTTTAACTGTATTGTCCTGTCACAGCAACAACCGTTGAGCGATTGCCGGATGTATGTGAAACATCCGGCAAAGCTGTATGTAAAGATCACATCAGGATCACGTCGTACTGTTCCTGGTGATAGCCTTTTTCGACCTGCAGCGAGATCTTCTTGCCGATGAAGTCCCCCAGCATCGCCAGGTGCTGCGATTCCTCTTCCAGGAACAGATCGACCACTTCCTGCGACGCCAGGATGCGGAACTCGCGCGGATTGAATTGCTTGGCCTCGCGCAGCAGTTCGCGCAGGATCTCGTAGCAGATGGTGCGGCTGGTCTTGACCTGGCCCTTGCCGCTGCAGGCGGGGCAGGGCTCGCACAGGATGTGGGCCAGCGATTCGCGGGTGCGCTTCCTCGTCATCTCGACCAGGCCGAGCGCCGAGAAGCCGCTCACCGACACCTTGGTGCGGTCGCGCGACAGGGTCTTCTTGAGCTCCGCCAGCACGGCGTTGCGGTGCTCGTTGTTCTCCATGTCGATGAAGTCGAGGATGATGATGCCGCCCAGGTTGCGCAGGCGCAGCTGGCGTGCGATCGCGTGCGCCGCCTCCAGATTGGTCTTGAAGATGGTGTCGGCGAAGTTGCGTCCGCCGACGAAGCCGCCGGTATTGACGTCGATCGTCGTCATCGCCTCGGTCTGGTCGACGATCAGGTAGCCGCCGGATTTGAGGTCGACGCGGCGGCCCAGCGCGCGCAGGATCTCCTCTTCCACGCCATACAGGTCGAACAGCGGCCGTTCGCCGGTGTAGTGCTGGAGCCGCGACAGGACGCTGGGTGTGTAGATCTGGGCGAATTCGACCAGCTTCAGGTAGTTTTCGCGCGAGTCGACCAGGATCGCGGCCGTCTCGTCGTGCACGAAGTCGCGCAGCACGCGCTGGGCCAGGCTCAGGTCCTGGTACAGCAGGCTGGTGGCGGGCCGGGTGCGCGCGCCCTGCAGGATCGCGCTCCAGGTCTTGCGCAGGTAGTCGATGTCGGCGGCCAGGTCGGCGTCCGACGCGTCTTCGGCCTGGGTGCGCACGATGTAGCCGCCTTTTTCTTCCGGCGGCAGCAGGCCCTGCATACGCGCGCGCAGGGCTTCGCGCTCGCTTTCCTTCTCGATCTTCTGCGAGATGCCGATGTGCTTGTCCTGCGGCAGATAGACCAGCATGCGGCCGGCAATCGAGATCTGCGTGGACAGGCGCGCGCCCTTGGTGCCGATCGGGTCCTTGATCACCTGCACGGTCAGCACCTGGCCGTCGAACAGGATTTTCTCGATCGGGGTCGGGGCGGCATTGCTGTTGTTGCCGCCATTGTTATCGTGGGGGCGGGCTTCCCAGATGTCGGCCACGTGCAGGAAGGCGGCGCGTTCCAGGCCGATGTCGATGAAAGCCGACTGCATCCCCGGCAACACCCGCACGACCTTGCCCGAATAGACATTGCCGGCCAGGCCGCGGGTGAGCGTCCGCTCGATGTGCAGCTCCTGCACGGCTCCCTGTACCACCAGCGCGACACGCGTTTCCTGTGGGGTGATATTGATCAGGATATCTTCAGTCATGAGCCGGCATCGATGCGTTAATTGTTCAGAGCGACATCATACACGCCGGGACGTAGGGTGGGCACTCCGTGCCCACGCGTAACATTTTCGATGTGCTGGCTTTGCGTGGGCTCGGAAGCCCACCCTACAGGAAGGAAACCCCAGCCTTCTTCAGCAGCTGTGCGGTCTCGAACACGGGCAGGCCCATGATGCCCGAATGGCTGCCTTCGATATGCTCGATGAATAGCGCGGCCAGGCCCTGGATGCCGTAGGCGCCGGCCTTGTCGTAGGGCTCGGAGGTGGCGCAATAGGCCTTGATGGTGTCGCGGCTCAGGCTGGCGAAGCGCACGTTGGACACCTGGGTCACCTGCTCGGCGAGGTCGATATGGTGCAGGGCCACCGAGGTCAGCACCTGGTGGGTGCGGCCCGACAGCCGCTCCAGCATGGCGATGGCTTCCTCGGCGTTGGCCGGCTTGCCGAGGATCTGGCCGTCGATGGTGACGGTGGTGTCGGCCGACAGCACCGGACGCAGCGGCATGCGGCGCAGTGCCAGCACCTTCCAGGCGAAGGCGCCCTTTTCGCGGGCGACGCGCTCGACGTAGGCGAGCGGCGCCTCACCGGGATGCTCGTCCTCGCTCACATCGGGTCCGCGGCCCGGATCGGAACGCAGGCTGAGCAGTTCGAATTCCACGCCGACCTGGCGCAGCAGTTCGCGCCTGCGCGGGCTTTTCGAGGCGAGGTAAATCTTTTTATCGAGGAGTTTCATCCCTAGACTCTGTGGTAGGGGTGGTTCTGGGTGATCGACCACGCACGATAAAGCTGCTCCGCCAGCATCACGCGCACGATTCCGTGCGGCAGCGTCATGCTCGAGATGCGGATCAGGCCGTCGGCGCGGGCTTTCAGTTCGGGATCGAGGCCGTCGGCGCCGCCGATCAGGAAGGCGACATCGCGCCCATCCTGCTGCCAGGCTTCCAGCTGCTGGGACAGGCCGACGCTGGTCAGGTCCTTGCCGCGCTCGTCGAGGGCGATGATGCGCACCCCCTTCGGCAGCACGGCTTCGATGCGCTCGCGTTCGAGCGCCATCGCGGTGGCCGCGGTCTTGCTGCCCGACCTTTCGACCGGCTTGATTTCCTTGAGCACGATGCGCAGCTCGGGCGGCATGCGCTTGACGTACTCGGCAAAACCGGTCTCGATCCAGGCCGGCATCTTGTGGCCGACCGCGACTATCATCAACTGCATTGAAACGAATTACTCTTCAGTCTTCTTGATACGGCGGATGACTTTCTTGGCCGGTGCGGCAGCTTCGGCGGCCGGGGCGGCCTTCGCGCGCTTCGGTGCGGCGGCCTTGGCGGCTTTCGCAGCGGCGACGGAGGCGGCAACGGCTTTCGGCACGGCCACTTTCACGCGGGCGCCGGTCGGGATCTTGGCGGCAGGCTTCTTGGCTGCGGTGGCGCCTTCGCCGGCGGCGGTCTTCGATGCAGCGGTGGCGCGCTTGGCGGCCGGCTTCTTCTCGACCACCGGCTTGGCTTCCGGCTGGTCCTGGTTGGCGGCCAGGTGCTTGCCCTTGCCCTTCGGCGCCGCGGCGGCTTCGATGCCTTCCACGGTCGACTTGCGCTTGGCCGCGCCCAGCTTGACCGGCTTCTCGCCCCAGATTTCTTCGAGGCGGTAGTACTGGCGGATCGCCGGCTGCATGATGTGCACGATCATGTCGCCCAGGTCGACCAGCACCCATTCGCCGGTGTCTTCGCCTTCGAGGCCGACGACATCGCCGCCTGCTTCCTTGACCTTGTCGCGTACCGAGGCGGCCAGCGCCTTGGTCTGGCGATTCGAGGTGCCCGAGACGACCGCGATGCGATCGAACAGGCTGGTCAGGTTCGTCGTGTCGAACAGGGCGATGTCCTGGCCCTTGACGTCTTCGAGGGCGTCGACGACGAGTGCTTGCAGTTTCTTGATATCCATTAGCTCTTGTATAAGTTGTGTTGTTGAATATAGTCTAGCACTTGCGGCGCAAGCAGCGCGCTTACCTTTGCCCGCTGCGCCGGGTCCGCTTCGGCACCTGCGTGCAGCGCCGCGCGCAGCTCGGTGGCCGAAATATCGACGGCCAGCGTATGCGCCAGGCAGACGCGTCCCGCCTTGCTTGCGCGTACTTCCTCGGCCGTGCCGAGGCGCGGCGCCAGCGCTGCGGCCACCGCGGGCGGCAGGGCAGCGCTGTCGAGTTGGTAGCCGGGACGGGCCGCCACCGCAAAGTTCGCCAGTGCGAACAAATCTTCCCAGTCGCGCCAGCTGTCCAGCTTCTGCAACTGGTCCGCACCCATCAGGAACACGATCGAGGCATCGGGTCCGAGTTCGGCGCGCAGCTCGCGCAGGGTGTCGACCGTGTAGGTCGGGGTGTCGCGCTCGATTTCGCGGGTATCGATCACGGGTTTGAACGCGGCGTGTTCGAAGGCCAGCTTCAGCATGGCGACGCGGTCGGCATCGCCGGCTTCCAGGCCGGCCTTCTTCTGCCACGGCTGGCCGGCCGGCATGATGCGCAGCTCGTCGGGCTGCAGCAGCTGCGCGAACAGTTCGGCCAGGGCGACGTGGCCGCGATGCACCGGATCGAAACTGCCTCCCAGCAGCGCTATGCAGGAGGTCGCACGGAAAGTCACGAAGCCAGCCAGTCCCGGTGAGGAAGGAAGTCGCTGGCCAGCGCCGCCTCGGGGCTGCCGGGTTCAGGATGCCAGTCGTAGCGCCATTTGACGATCGGCGGCATCGACATCAGGATCGCTTCGGTGCGTCCGCCCGACTGCAGGCCGAACAGGGTGCCGCGGTCCCAGACCAGGTTGAACTCGACGTAACGTCCGCGGCGATAGGCCTGGAAGTCGCGTTCGCGTTCGCCGTAGGGCTGGTCCTTGCGGCGCTGCAGGATCGGCAGGTAGGCATCGAGGAAAGCGTTGCCGACCTTCTGCACCAGCGCATACGACTGCTCGAAACCGAGTTCGTTGAAGTCGTCGAAGAAGATGCCGCCGACGCCGCGCGCTTCCTTGCGGTGCTTCAGGTAGAAATAATCGTCGCACCAGCGCTTGAAGCGCGGATGCAGGTCGTCGCCGAAGGGCGCCAGCGCGTCGTGGCAGACCTGGTGGAAATGCCGCGCGTCCCCTTCGTCGCCGTAGTAGGGCGTCAGGTCCATGCCGCCGCCGAACCACCAGACCGGCTCCTTGCCTTCGGCCGTCGCCTCGAAGAAGCGCACATTCATGTGCACGGTCGGCGCATACGGGTTACGCGGGTGCAGCACCAGCGAGACGCCCATGGCTTCCCAGGCGCGTCCGGCCAGTTCGGGCCGCGCGGCCATCGCCGACGGCGGCAGGCTCTTGCCTTGCACGTGCGAGAAATTGCAGCCGCCGCGTTCGAACACATTGCCTTCTTCAATCAGGCGCGAAATCCCGCCGCCACCCTCGGCACGCTCCCAGGTGTCGGTCAGGAAGGGCTTGCCGTCGATATCCTCCAGCGCCTGCACGATGCGCGCCTGCAGGTCGAGCAGCCAGGACTTGACGGCGGCAGGGTTCGGAGTGGACATGTGGAAAGGGGTATGGACGAAAAAATGAACGGGGATTGTACACTACTGGCCTGGCCACCGTCATTCCCGCGGCTACCGTCATTCCCGCGGCCTTCGAACGTCATTCCCGCGAAGGCGGGAATCCAAGCTCGTCGCATACCCGTAGCGCATTATTGATAGTCATCATCTTCGAAAAGATGGGACGTGCGACGATGCCGCGATGGACAAATCCAGCTACGTCTACATTCTGGCAAGCGAGCCATATGGCACACTCTACATTGGCGTCACGTCGAGTCTGATTAAGCGTGCATGGCAGCATCGCGAAGGTGCCGTTGACGGCTTTTCGAAACAATATGGAGTCAAGCTGCTCGTGTGGTTTGAAGTCCACTCCGAGATTCTGGAAGCGATCAAACGCGAAAAACAGATCAAGAAGTGGAATCGGGATTGGAAGGTCAATCTCATCCAGGAATCGAATCCTGATTGGCGTGACCTGTATGATGAGATTGCGATTTAGCAGGCTGACTTGGATTCCCGCCTTCGCGGGAATGACGTTATCCGGCCGCAGGCCCTGGAAACAAAAACGGGACGCTGCTTTCGCAAACGTCCCGCTTCATCGAACGAGCAATCGATAATTACTGCTTGAGGCCGCGCCAGCCGATGTCGCGGCGGTACTGGGCGCCGTTGAAATGGATCTTTTCGACGGTCTCGTAGGCCTGCTTCTGGGCCATCTTGACGCTGTCGCCCAGGCCCACCACGCACAGCACGCGGCCGCCCGAGGTCTGCAGGGTGCCCGCCACCAGGCGGGTGCCGGCGTGGAAGGTGACGCATTCGGGCGTCTCGGCCGGGATGCCATCGATGATATCGCCCTTGACCGGGTCGTCCGGATAGCCGCCGGCCGCCATCACCACGCCCACCGCCGTGCGGCGGTCCCATTCGAGTTCGACGGTGTCGAGCGTGCCGTTGCAGGCGTTTTCGAGCACGGTCACGAAGTCGCTCTTCAGGCGCGCCATGATGGGCTGGGTTTCCGGGTCGCCCATGCGGCAGTTGAATTCCAGCGTCTTCGGCACACCGTTGGCGTCGATCATCAGGCCGGCGTACAGGAAGCCGGTGTAGGGGATGCCGTCCTTGGCCATGCCCTGGATGGTCGGGTTGATGATCTCGCGCATCACGCGCGCATGCATCGACGGCGTCACGATCGGCGCCGGCGAGTAGGCGCCCATGCCGCCCGTGTTCGGGCCCTGGTCGCCGTCCTTCAGGCGCTTGTGGTCCTGCGAGGTGGCCAGGGCCAGCACATTCTTGCCGTCGCACATGACGATGAAGCTGGCTTCTTCGCCGGCCAGGAATTCTTCGATCACGATGCGCGCGCCGGCGTCGCCGAAGCGGTTATCCGACAGCATGTGGTCGACCGCCTGGTGCGCCTCTTCCAGCGTCATGGCCACCACCACGCCTTTGCCGGCCGCCAGGCCATCGGCCTTGATCACGATCGGCGCGCCGTTGGCGTCGATGTAGGCGTGGGCCTGGGCCGCATCGGAGAAGGTCTGGTACTTCGCGGTCGGGATGCCGTGGCGCTCCATGAAGGCCTTGGCGAAGTCCTTCGAGCTTTCCAGCTGCGCCGCCTCGCGGGTCGGGCCGAAGATCTTCAGGCCGCGCGCGCGGAACAGGTTGACGATGCCGGCCGCCAGCGGCGCTTCCGGCCCGACCAGGGTCAGGCCGATGTGCTCGGCCACCACGAAGTCGGCCAGCGCGGCCGGGTCCGTGATGTCGATGTTGACCAGGCGCGCATCGCGCGCGGTGCCGCCGTTGCCGGGTGCGACATAGACCATCTGGACGCGGTCGGATTGGGCCAGTTTCCAGGCCAGGGCGTGTTCACGGCCACCAGAGCCGACTACCAGGATTTTCATGTGGGCCTTCTGCTTGCTGCTTACTCTTCGATGACGGCGTTGGTGTAGATTTCCTGCACATCGTCCAGGTTTTCCAGGACGTCGAGCAGTTTCTGCATCTTCTGCGCGTCTTCGCCGGTGAAGACGGTTTCGACGTCCGGCTTCATGATCACTTCGGCCGAATCGGCCTTGAAGCCGGCCTTTTCCAGCGCGTCCTTGACGGCGCTGAAGGCGTTCGGGTCGCACAGCACTTCGAAGCCGCCTTCGTCGTCGGCGATGACGTCGTCGGCGCCGGCTTCCAGCGCCGCTTCCATCAGCTTGTCCTCTTCCACGCCCGGCGCGAACAGGAACTGGCCGACGTGCTTGAACATGAAGGAAACCGAGCCTTCGGTGCCCATGTTGCCGCCGTATTTGCTGAACGCGTGGCGGACTTCGGCCACGGTGCGCACGCGGTTGTCGGTCATGCAGTCGACGATGATCGCCGCGCCGCCGATGCCGTAGCCTTCGTAGCGGATTTCTTCGTAGTTGACGCCTTCCAGGCCGCCCGAGCCGCGCTGGATCGCACGGGTGACGTTATCCTTCGGCATGTTCGCATCGGCTGCCTTGTCGACTGCCAGGCGCAGGCGCGGGTTGGAGGCGATGTCGCCGCCGCCCATGCGGGCGGCAACCGTGATTTCCTTGATGAGTCGAGTCCAGATCTTGCCGCGCTTGGCGTCGGTGGCGGCCTTTTTATGCTTGATGTTGGCCCATTTGCTGTGTCCAGCCATGATGTCGAGATTCCCTTAGGAGATGTGCATTAATCCTCGACATTTTAACATAGGCCTCCTGCGCAAAAACTGTCAGGGAAACAACAGCGCGGTGCCCCAGGCCACCAGTCCGAGGCCGCTGGCGCAGGCCAGCAGGTGGCCGCCGGGCAGCAGTTTTTCGGCCAGGGTCAGGGCGATCAGGCCGCAGATCACCGGCAGGTTCAGCACCCCGGCCGGCAGCACCAGGGCCAGCAGCAGCCAGCAGCAGCCCATGCAGTAGCGCGCATCGGCAACGCCCATCCGGAACGCGCCCCACACGCCGCGCCGCCAGTGCGTCAGGACGAAGGCCAGCGGCGTGCGGCAATTGTCCAGGCAGACATGCTTGGCCGGCGTCCATTGGTAGACCCCGGCCGCCACCAGGGCCAGCGCGCCGGCGGTGGGGTGGGAGATCGCCATGCTCTCGTCGAGCGCGCCGGCATCGTGCAGGATCCAGCCGGCCAGCGTGCCGACCAGCGCGCAACAGCACCACACGCACAGGTAGCCGAGCACGAACATCAGGGTGCCGGGATAGACCCAGCGTTCGCGCCGCAACCGCTTGACGCGCGCATACAGCAGCACCGAGGGGGCCGTGGCCGGCAGCATCATCGCCGCGATCACGACCGCCCAGAGCGCGAACAGCAGCACCAGGTCGGCCGGGTGGTAGGGCGTGGGCGCCGTCTTGCCGGCCGCGCCCAGGCCGATCGGTGCCATGCGGCCAACGCGGACCAGCAAATAGGCCCAGCACAGGGCCGCGAGCAGTCCCAGCAGGGTGAGCACGACGGTGCGTTCCGATCCATTGCGGCCAATGCCACCCGCGCTGCTCATGGGGCCGTACTCCTTCGGTATTGCATGAATATTCTCCGCTAAGTGATTGATGGGGCGATGGGTCAGCGGCGGTTTGACCGCCATGCCCGGGCGGCGTTCGCTGCCGCCCTCAGCCAGAAACCGGGATTCGATCTACAATCGTTCGATGAGCAAAATCGCAATCGACACTTCCGTTGCGCCGGTCCCACGTTCGGCCCTCCTTGGCGGACTCGCCATCGCCATCGCCGGCGCCGTTCTGTTTTCTACGAAGGCCGTTGTCGCCAAACTGCTGTATCGCTACCACATCGACGCAGTCACCTTGATCGCCTTCAGGATGCTGTTCTCGCTTCCGGTGTTTGCCGCCGTGGCGATCTGGAAGATGCGGACCCAGCCGCCGCTATCGGTGGCCGACCGCTGGCGCCTGGTGGGCCTGGGCCTGCTTGGCTACTACCTGTCCAGCTACCTCGACTTCCTCGGGCTGCAGTACATCTCGGTCGGACTGGAGCGCCTGATCCTGTTCCTGACCCCGACCTTCGTGCTGCTGATTACGGCCGTGTTCCTGAAGCGCCGCATCCATCCCGCGCAGTGGCTGGCGCTGGGCCTGTCCTATTGCGGCATCGTGCTGGTGTTCGTGCACGACCTGGGGGCGGGCGCCGGCAGCATCGTGACCGGTTCCCTGCTGGTGCTGGGTTCGGCGCTGGCGTATGCGATCTACCTGCTGGGCACCGGCGAGATGGTCCGGCGCATCGGCTCGCTGCGCCTGGTGGCCTACGCGATGTGCGTCTCCAGCGCGGCCTGCATCGCGCAGTTCTTCATCCTGCGTCCGGCGAGCATGCTGGTGCAGCCGCTGCAGGTCTACGGCCTCTCGCTCGTGAACGGGATTTTCTGTACCATCTTCCCGGTCTTCATGACCATGGCCGCGGTGCAGCGCATCGGCGCCGCGACCGCCTCGCAGGCCGGCATGATCGGGCCGGTATCGACGCTGTTCCTGGGCTGGGCGCTGCTGGGCGAGCCGATCACGACGGTGCAGATGGCTGGAACCGGCCTGGTGCTGGCGGGTATCTATATGCTGTCCTTGAAAAAAACCTGAGGAGAACCATGAAACAACGGATTGCGCTAATTGCCCACGACAAGAAAAAGGACGACATGATCGCGCTCGCCGCCGAGTACCGGGATTACCTGGCCGGCTGCAAGCTGACCGCCACCGGCACCACCGGCGGCCGCCTGCATAACGAGCTCGGGCTGGACGTCGAGCGCATGCATTCGGGCCCGCTGGGCGGCGACCTGCAGATCGGCGCCCATCTCGTCAACGGCGAGATCGACTGCGTGATCTTCCTGCGCGACCCGATGACCCCGCAGCCGCACGAGCCCGACATCAACGCCCTGGTGCGCGCCTGCGACGTGCACAACATCCCCTGCGCGACCAATGTGTCGAGCGCGCGCCTGGTGCTGTCGCGGCTGAGGGAACTATGAAAGCGATCCGTTATGCGCGCACCGGCGGTCCCGAGGTGCTGGAAGTCGTCGATGTCGAGGTCGGCGAGCCCGGTCCTGGCGAAGCGCGGGTGCGCAACCATGCGATCGGCCTGAACTTCATCGACGTTTATTTCCGCAGCGGCCTGTACCCGCAGCCGCTGCCGGGCGGGCTGGGGCAGGAGGGCGCCGGCGTGGTCGAGGCGGTGGGCGAGGGCGTGCAGCACGTCAAGCCGGGCGACCGCGTGGCCTATGCGGCGCGTCCGAACGGCGCCTACAGCGAGCTGCGCGTCATGCCGGCCGATATCCTGGTCAAGCTGCCGGACGCGATCGACTTCGAGACCGGGGCCGCGATGATGCTGCAGGGCCTGACGGTGCAATACCTGTTCCGTCGCACCTATCCGCTGAAGGCCGGCGACACGATCCTGTTCCATGCCGCGGCCGGCGGGGTCGGCCTGATCGCCTGCCAGTGGGCGCGCGCGATGGGCGTGAACCTGATCGGTACCGTGGGGTCCAACGAGAAAGCGGCGCTGGCGAAGAGCCATGGCGCCGCCCACGTCATCAACTACAACCGTGAAGACGTGGTGCAGCGCGTGCTGGAAATCACGAACGGCGCGAAGGTGCCGGTGGTCTACGATTCGGTGGGAAAGGACACCTTCCTCCGCTCGCTCGATTGCCTGCAGCCGCTGGGCCTGATGGTCAGCTTCGGCAACTCGTCCGGCGCGGTGCCGCCGTTCGCGCTGAGCGAACTGGTCTCGCGCGGCTCGCTCTACATCACGCGCCCGACGCTGCAGACCTATGCGGCCAAGCGCGCCGACCTGGAAGCGATGGCGGCCGACCTGTTCCAGATGGTCACCAGCGGCCAGGTGAAGATCGCGATCCACCAGCGCTTCCCGCTGGCGGATGCGGCCCAGGCCCATATCGCGCTGGAAGCGCGGCGCACCACCGGTAAAACCATTCTGCTGCCATGACCGCCATGAGAGAGTTCAGCGACGACAACGATCCCCCGATCCAGCCCCAGCAGGACGACAGCCCGCGCTTCGGACGTTTGCTGGCGGTGCTGGCGCTGGCCATTTTGCTGATTGTGGCGATTACGGTGGTGTCGGAAAAGTATCTGGCCTAGGAATAAAAAAACGGGACGCCTGCCCAAAGCAGTGCGTCCCGTTTTTTTGCCAACTGGTAAAACTTAACCCTTCCGCGGCTCCTGCTTCAGCTCGATCACCCGCGCCCCGCCATTCGGCCCAGGGAAACCTTCGAAGGCACTCTGCACCAGCGCCGGCATCACCTTGGGCGTCGACATGGTCTTGCTCACGTTGCGCACGGTGACGTCGAACAGGCGCTTGTTGTCGGTCGCCGACGTGATCGAGATCTGCACCTGGCGGTGGTAGCGGTGCTCTTCTTCGACGTCGTAGCGCGGCACCGGGCCCCAGAACGGATCGTAGAAGGGGTTGTACCAGCCGCCGCCCCAGTAGCGGCGACGCAAGCCGCCATAGCCGAAGCGCGCCGAATACGGATAGAAGGGCGCAAACGACGGGTAGATCACCTGGGTCGGCACGTCGACGGTCACGAAGCGCACACCCACCTTCAGCGAAGGCGATTGCGGCGCTTCATGGAAGCCCAGGCGCGTCAGCTGGTCGCGCACCAGGTTCTGGTAGTTCTGCAGTTCCAGCGTGTTGTCCTGCGGCGCCGGGGCGTCGAAGGCATAGCTCTTGTCGGCGATCTGCGCCGGCCACTGGTGAAAGGTGGTGACATCGCTGCGGATCGTGGTCGCGCAGCCGCCCAGCAGCAGGCTCAGCGATGCCACCGCGGCGATCATTGTGCGTTTCATGAAGTGCTCCATCTGGCTGTCTTTTATGCAATCGGATTTTTTCAGGGGTACAGCTTACCGCCCCTGTTCCATTTACGGAAATACATTTACGAGCGGTTACGGCCGCTACACTGCGATACATACGTGGCCACACGGACAGGGAATCGAAACGCCCCGCCGCTGTTGGTAAAATAAGCATTCATTCCACCATCGTTCGCGGACCCCAACCATGCGCACCGATACGCCCCAGACCATCTATCGCAAGGATTACACTGCCCCCAGCTACCTGGTCGACACCGTCGAACTCGGCTTCGACCTCGATCCCGCCCGTACCATCGTCGCCAACCGCATGACGATGCAGCGCAACCCGGACAGCAGCCGGCGCGACATCGAACTGTACGGCGAGGATATCGAGCTGGTGACGATCCGCCTGAACGGCAAGACCCTGGACGAGGGCGCCTACGCGATCGAAGGCAGCATCCTGCGCATCCCTGACGCGCCGGACAGCGTCACGCTGGAAATCGAAACGATCTGCGTTCCTGAGAGCAACACGACCCTCAGCGGCCTGTACGTCTCCAACGGCAATTTCTACACCCAGTGCGAAGCCGAGGGCTTCCGCCGCATCACTTATTTCCCGGACCGTCCGGACGTGATGGCGAAGTACATGGTCATGCTGCGCGCGGACAAGGAAAAATTCCCGGTCCTGCTCTCGAACGGCAACCTGGTCGAGGAGGGCGAGCTGCCTGACGGCCGCCACTACGCCAAGTGGGAAGACCCGTTCAAGAAGCCGTCCTATCTGTTTGCGCTGGTCGCCGCGCGCCTGGTTTGCCAGGAGGAACAGTTCCCGCTGGCCGACGGCCGCACCGCCCTGCTGCAGGTGTGGGTGGAAGAGGGCAACCTCGACAAGACCGATTACGCGATGCAGTCGCTCAAGCACAGCATCCGCTGGGACGAAGAGCGCTGGGACCTCGAGCTCGACCTCGACCGCTTCATGATCGTCGCCGTCGGCGACTTCAACATGGGCGCGATGGAGAACAAGGGCCTGAACATCTTCAACACCAAGTTCGTGCTGGCCAATCCGCGCGTCGCCACCGACATCGACTTCCAGGGCATCGAGGCGGTCGTGGGCCACGAATACTTCCATAACTGGACCGGCAACCGCGTGACCTGCCGCGACTGGTTCCAGCTGTCGCTGAAGGAAGGTCTCACTGTCTTCCGTGACCAGGAATTCTCGGCCGACATGATCGGCACCGATACCGGCCGCGCCGTGACCCGTATCGACCAGGTGCGCACGCTGCGCCAGGCCCAGTTCCCGGAAGACGCGGGTCCGATGGCGCACCCGGTGCGCCCGGACTCCTTCGTCGAGATCAATAATTTCTATACGGTCACGGTGTACGAGAAGGGCGCGGAAGTGGTCCGCATGTACCAGACCCTGCTGGGCCGCGAAGGCTTCCGCAAGGGCATGGACCTGTATTTTGCCCGCCATGACGGCCAGGCCGTCACCTGCGACGACTTCCGCATGGCGATGGCCGATGCCAACGGCCGCGACCTGACCCAGTTCGAGCGCTGGTACAGCCAGGCCGGCACCCCCATCGTGCAGGCCGAAACCCGCTACGACGAGGCCGCCCGCACCTACGAGCTGCGCCTGATCCAGACCTGTCCGGCAACCCCGGGCCAGCCGGAAAAGCTGCCCTTCCATATCCCGGTGGCCGTCGGCCTGCTGGGCAAGGATGGACGCGACCTGCCGCTCGTCATCGACGGCCAGCAGAAGGGCAGCACCGCCGTGCTGGAACTGACCGAAGCGGACCAGACCTTCGTCTTCAGCGACGTGCCGGAGCAGCCGACGCCCTCGATCCTGCGCGACTTCTCGGCCCCGGTGATCCTGAAGCACGGCTACAGCGATGCCGAGCTGGTCCACCTGTTCAATCACGACAGCGACCCCGTCAACCGCTGGGAAGCCGGGCAGCGCCTGGCCATGGCCCGCCTGCTGAAGCTGGCTTCCGACATCGCGCTCAAGAACCCGGCAGCGGATGCCCCGAACGCCTCGGCGCGCACCGCCGTGCTGGAGCAGATGAACCTGGACGAGGTCTTCGTGCAGGCCATGCGCGCCATCCTGGTCGACGAGAGCCTGGACCCGGCCTTCCGCGAACAGGCGCTGCTGCTGCCGACCGAGAGCATGATCGCCGACCAGATGGACGTCGTCGATCCGCTGGCGATCCACATGGCGCGCCAGTTCGTGCGCGCCGATATCGGCGTGCGCCTGCGCGCCGAGCTGCTGGCCCAGTACCAGGCCAACGAAACGCCGGGCGAGTACAGCCCGGACGCCGCCTCGATCGGCAAGCGCGCGCTGAAGAACCTGGCGCTGTCCTACCTGTGCGCGGCGCCGGATGCGGAATCGCTGGCCCTGGCCGAGCGCCAGTTCGACGAAGCCACCAACATGACCGACCGCGCCGCCGCCCTGGGCGCCCTGGTGCACGGCCGCGCACCGGTTGCCCCGGACGCGCTGCAGCGCTTCTACGACGAATTCCAGGGCGAGGCCCTGGTGGTCGACAAGTGGTTCATGATGCAGGCGACGGCGCCGACCACCGACGTCGCCACCGTGCGCGAACTGATGAAGCACCCGGCCTTCACGCTGCGCAACCCGAACCGCGCGCGCAGCCTGGTCGCCGCCTTCTGCACCGGCAACGCGGTGCAGTTCCACGCGCCGGACGGCAGCGGCTACGCCTTCTGGGCCGAGCAGGTGATCGCGCTGGATGCGCTGAATCCGCAGGTTGCCAGCCGCCTGGCCCGCGCCATGGACCGCTGGCGCCGTTATTCGCCGGCGCTGCAGGAGCACATGAAGAAGGCGCTGCAGCAGGTTGCCGGGCAGGGCAAGCTGTCGAACGACGTGCGCGAGGTGGTGTCCAAAGCGCTGGCCAATTAAAAAATTAACGTGGGCACGGGGTGCCCACCCTACATCATCGTAGGGTGGGCGGCCTCCGCCCACGAACGAATTCAACACAAACCTTAGGAAATCCATGAAACGTGTCAGCCTGACCCAATACCTGGTTGAGGAGCAGCGCCTCCACAACAACATCCCCGCGTCGCTGCGCCTCCTGATCGAGGTGGTGGCCCGCGCCTGCAAGACCATCAGCCACTCGGTCGGCAAAGGCGCCCTCGGCGATATCCTGGGCAGCGCCGACACCGAAAACATCCAGGGCGAAGTGCAGAAGAAGCTGGACGTGATCTCGAACGAAATCCTGCTCGAAGCCAACGAATGGGGCGGCCACCTGGCGGCCATGGCGTCGGAAGAGATGGAATCGATCCACCCGATCCCGAACCGCTATCCGATGGGCGAATACATGCTGCTGTTCGACCCGCTGGACGGCTCCTCGAACATCGACGTCAACGTCTCGATCGGCACCATTTTCTCGGTGCTGAAGGCGCCGGAAGGCATGACCGCCCCGACCGAAGCCGACTTCATGCAGGAAGGCGCCAAACAGGTCGCGGCCGGCTATGCGGTCTACGGCCCGCAGACCATGCTGGTGCTGACCACCGGCGCCGGCGTCAACTGCTTCACGCTGGACCGCGAGATGGGTTCCTGGGTGCTGACCCAGAAGAACATGCAGATCCCGGAAGAGACCAAGGAATTCGCGATCAACATGTCGAACCAGCGCCACTGGCACCCACCGGTGCAGCGCTACGTCTCGGAAATGCTGGCCGGCAAAACCGGCCCGCGCGGCAAGGACTTCAACATGCGCTGGATCGCCTCGATGGTGGCCGACGTGCACCGCATCCTGAACCGCGGCGGCATCTTCATGTACCCGGCCGACCTGCGCGATCCGTCCCAGCCGGGCAAGCTTCGCCTGATGTACGAAGCCAACCCGATGGCCATGATCGTCGAGCAGGCCGGCGGCGCCGCCACCGACGGCCGCCAGCGCATCCTCGACATCCCGCCGACCAAGCTGCACCAGCGCGTGCCGGTGTTCCTGGGTTCGAAGAGCGAAGTCGAGCGCGTGACGAGCTATCACCAGGAATAAATTTGCGGCCCGTTCGCAAAATTGCCGAGTCGGACTAGCAAGTTTGCGAAGTTGTTTGTTAGAATACGGGTCCCCGCCGCTGTAGCTCAGTCGGTAGAGCAGCGCATTCGTAATGCGAAGGTCACCAGTTCGATTCCGGTCAGCGGCACCAAGGATTAGCAGCAAGATCAAAGGGTTACAGGCGCAAGCGTGTGGCCCTTTTGTCTTTTGTGGCCTCTGCACGGCAATTGCCGGTATCATGCCCGTGTCCGTATTGAAATAATGCCTATGCGCCGCTGGGTCATCATCATTCTGCTGCTGGTCTATCCGCTCCAGGTCGCCCTGGCAGTGGCGGACAAGTGCTGCGTGACGACACCCGCCGGGGTCACCCATCACAGCGGCGGCCAGGCCGGCGCCATCGCCGCCCAACCGGTCTTCGTCGTCGACGACGAGCGTCCGGCACTGGCGGACCCGCATTGCGCGGCCTGCGTGTTCGGCCAGGTGCTTTATCTGCCGTCGGATTTCATCGTCATCCCGGCCGAGCGCGGCCACGCCGCCAGCATCGATTTCCATCCTCCCTACCTGACGGCGCCGCCGACGGCCCGCCTCGAACGCCCCAAATGGTCTGTCGCCGCTGACTAGCGCGCAGACGATCCCTTGATCCCCTAGCGAGCCTGCCGGGCTCGCGTGCCCCTGCGCGCCTGATTCACCATTTTCAGGAGCAGGCATGACTATCCGAACCAAACGACATCACGTCCTGGTCGCGATCGCCGCATTGGCATGGGGCTGCAGTGCAGCCGAGCCGATGCGCGTTGCGCCAGGCACAGCAACACCCATCGATTTACCGACCGCCATCGGCCTGGCCCTGGCCCAGCCCGCGGTGCAGGCGGCCGCCCACGAGGTGGCGGCGAGCGAAGCGGGACTCGAGCAGGCCGGGCGCCTGCCGAATCCCGAGCTGGCGTATCTGCGCGAAGGCCAGCAGGCCGGCACGCGGACCACCACGGTCCAGATCAACCAGCCCATCGAACTTGGCGGCAAGCGGCAGGCCCGCGTCGCCCTGGCGCAGGGCAGCCTCGAGCTGGCCAGGAGCCAGCAGCTGGCCGTGCGCCGGCAGACCCGCGCCGAGGCCATCGCCGGCTATTACGAAGTGCTGGTCGCCCGGCAGCGGCAGGAACTCGCGCAGTCCCTGCTCGAACTGGCGCGCCAGAGCGTCGAGGTGGCCGGCAAGCGCGTCGCCGCCGGGAAGATCTCGCCCATCGCCGAGACCAAGGCCCGTCTTGCCGCCGCCGATGCGGCAACGGAACTGAACCAGGCCAGGGCGCAGCTCACGCTGGCCAGGACCAGGCTGGGCGCCCTGATCGGCAGGCCGGCGGAGGCGATCGATGTGGCAGCGCCGTCCGGCGATCTGCCCCAGGTGCAGCCGCTGGCCGCACTGCAGGCCCGGGCCGGCGACGCGGCAGACGTCCGGCAAGCCCGCAGCCAGCTCGCCGCCCAGGAGGCGCAAGCCGGCGTGGAGCGCGCGGCGCGCATCCCGGACCTGACGCTGTCCGTGGGCAGCCAGCGCGACGAGCAGGCCGGGCGACGCCAGGCGGTGCTCGGGCTGTCGATCCCGCTGCCGCTGTTCGACCGTAACGCGGGCAGGCTGCAGGCGGCGCTGCGGCGTGCCGACAAGGCGCGCGACGAACTCGCCGCCGCGCAAACGAAGGCCGCTTCGGCGCTGGCCGGCGCCTACACGCGCTACGAAGTGGCGAGGAGCGAGGTCGAGCTGCTGCGGCAGGACGTGCTGCCCCAGGCCAAAGACGCCTACGAGCTGACCCTCAAGGGCTTCGAGTACGGCAAGTTCCCCTTCCTGGACGTGCTCGACGCCCAGCGCACCTGGTTCCAGGCGCAGTCGCGCCTCTGGAACAGCATGCTCGACGCCTGCCGCGCCTATGCCGAGATCGAAGCGATCGCCGGCACCCTTGAAGAAGACAAGCAAGATACAAAGCGAGATTCGCAATGACCCGTAAACAGAAATTATCGATCGCGCTGATGTGCGCGGTCGCCGCCATCCTTGCTGCGCTGATGCTGTGGCGCCAGCCGGCGGCACCCGGCACGCAGCCGGCGACGGAACACGAAGCGCACAAGGATTCGCACGGCCACGACGACCGCCACGCCGAAGCCGATGCAGTGCCTGCCCAGGCCGAAGACGAGCGCGGCATCGCGATGAGCGAGGCCCAGATCAAGGCCAACGGCATCGCCATCGACACCGTCAAGCCGGCCATGATCCAGGAGCGCCTGCACCTGCCGGCGCAGATCAGGGTCGACGCCGAGCGCACCGTCGCGCTGGCCGCGCCGGCGCAAGGCATCGTGCAGTCGGTGCTGGTGTCGCCCGGCGCGACGGTGAAGAAGGGCCAGGCGCTGGTGGCAATCCAGAGCCCGGCGGTGGCGCAATGGCGCGCGGAGCTGGGCAGTGCCCGCCAGCGCCTGAAGCTGGCCAAAACCACCTACCAGCGCGAGAAGACCTTGTGGGAAGAACGGATCTCCGCACGCCAGGACCTCGACGCGGCGGAGACCGCGCTGAAGGAAGCCGGGATCGCGGTGCAGGCGGCGCAGCAGCGCCTCGGCGCCCTCGGCATCGCGGCCGGCGACGAAGGCGTGTCCAGCATCGTGACCGTGCGCGCGCCGCTGGATGGGGTGGTGGTCGAGCGCCCGGCCGTGGCGGGGCAGGCGGTCGACGAAACCAGGCCGCTGCTCACGATTGCCGACCTGTCCCGGGTCTGGGTCGAAGCGGCGGTGCCGGCGGACAGCCTGCCGCAGATCGGCACCGGCATGGCGGCGAAGGTCAGCGTCAACGCGCTGCCGGGTGCGCTCGACGGCACGCTGGCCTTTGTCGGCCCCGTGCTGGGCGAAACCACGCGCATGGCGACCGCGCGGATCGTCCTGCCCAACAAGGATCTGCGGCTGCGTCCCGGCATGCTGGCCAGCGTCGACCTGATGGGGCCAGCGTCGAATGTCCAGTTGACGGTGGCCAGCGACGCCGTCCAGACCATCCATGAGCACAAGGTCGTGTTCGTCCGCACTGAAGCGGGCTTCCGCGCGCAGGACGTCGTCATCGGACGCGCCGACGGCAAGCGGACCGAGATCGTGAAGGGATTGGCGGCGGGCGCCGGCTATGCGGCCGGCGGCAGCTTCCTGCTCAAGGCGGATCTCGGCAAGTCCGAAGCCGAACACGAGGACTGAGCGGCCATGTTCCAGAAACTCATCGAACTTGCCATCGCGCGCCGCTGGCTGATCGTCTTCGCGGTGCTGTGCCTGGCCGGGCTGGGCGTGTACAGCTACCAGCGCCTGCCGATCGACGCGGTCCCGGACATCACCAATGTCCAGGTGCAGATCAACACCGGCGCCGCCGGCTATTCGCCGCTCGAGGTCGAGCAGCGCATCACCTTCCCGATCGAGACCGCGATGAACGGCTTGCCGCGCCTCGAGCAGACCCGTTCGCTGTCCCGCTACGGCCTGTCGCAGGTGACCGTCGTGTTCAAGGAAGGCACCGACATCTACTTCGCGCGCCAGCTCGTCAGCGAACGGCTGCAGCAGGCCAGGGCCAGCCTGCCGGCCGGGGTCGAACCGGCCATGGGGCCGACCGCGACCGGACTGGGCGAGATCTTCTACTGGACCGTCGAAACGAAGGAGGGCGCGCGCAAGCCGGACGGCAGCCCGTACACGCCGGCGGACCTGCGCGAGATCCAGGACTGGATCGTGGCGCCGCAGCTGCGCAGCGTGGCCGGCGTCACCGAGGTCAATACCATCGGCGGCTACCTGAAGGAATACCAGGTGGCGCCGGACATGGCCAGGCTGACCAGCCATGGCCTGTCGCTGGCGCAGCTGGTCGCCGCCATCGACCGCAACAACGTCAATGCCGGCGCCGGCTACATCGAGCGCGGCGGCGAGCAGTTCGTGGTGCGCACGCCGGGCCAGGTCAAATCGATCGAGGAGATCCGCAACATCGTGCTCGACGTGGTGCAGGGCGCGCCGGTCAGGGTGCGCGACGTCGCCGAGGTCGAACCGGGACGCGAGCTGCGCACCGGCGCCGCCACCGAGAACGGGCGCGAAGTGGTGCTGGGCGCGGTGTTCATGCTGATCGGCGAGAACAGCCGGGCGGTGGCGGAAAGCGCGCGCCGCAAGCTGGAAGCGGTGAACCGTTCGCTGCCGCCCGGCGTGCAGGCGCTGCCGGTGTACGACCGCTCGGTGCTGGTCAACAAGGCGATCGCCACGGTGCGCAAGAACCTGGTCGAAGGGGCGCTGCTGGTGATCGCGATCCTGTTCCTCTTCCTCGGCAACCTGCGCGCGGCCCTGGTCACGGCGCTGGTGATCCCGCTGACCATGCTGATGGTGTTCACGGGGATGGTCAAGGCCGGCGTCAGCGCCAACCTGATGAGCCTGGGCGCGCTCGATTTCGGCATCATCATCGACGGCGCCGTCGTCATCGTCGAGAACTGCATCCGCCGGCTCGGCCTCGCGCATGCCGCGGCCGGCCGGGCCTTGACGCGGGAAGAGCGCTTTGCCGAGGTGGCCGCCGCCGCCGCCGAAGCCCGGCGCCCGCTGCTGTTCGGCCAGCTGATCATCATGACGGTCTACCTGCCGATCTTCGCCCTGTCCGGCGTGGAAGGGAAGATGTTCCATCCGATGGCGATCACGGTGGTGATGGCGCTGGCCGCGGCGATGATCCTGTCGGTGACCTTCGTGCCGGCTGCGGTCGCGCTGTTCGTGAGCGGACAGGCGGCGGAGAAGGAAAGCCGGATCATGCACAAGGCGCAGCAACTGTACCGGCCGCTGCTCGACTGGGTGCTGCGCAACCGGCCGGTGGCCCTGAGCTTCGCGGCCCTGAGCGTGCTGCTGACCGGCCTGCTCGCGACCCGGCTGGGCACGGAGTTCGCGCCCAACCTGGACGAAGGCGACCTGGCGGTGCTGACGATGCGTATTCCCGGCACCAGCCTGCAGCAGTCGGTGGCGATGCAGCAGCACCTGGAGGCCACGCTGCTCGCGCAGTTCCCGGAAATCGAGCGCATGTTCGCGCGCGTCGGCACCGCCGAAGTGGCGACCGACCCGATGCCGCCGAATGCCGCCGACAGCTACATCATCCTGCGCCCGGAAAGCCAGTGGCCGGCGCCGCGCAAGTCGCATGCCGAACTGGTCGCGGCCATCACCGAGGCAGCCGGCAAGGTACCCGGCAATAACTACGAGTTCTCGCAGCCGATCCAGTTGCGCTTCAACGAGCTGATCTCGGGTGTGCGCAGCGATATCGCCGTCAAGGTGTTCGGCGACGACACCGAGACCATGGAGGCCACCGCGCAGCAGGTCGCCCAGGTGCTGGGCAGGCTGCCGGGTGCGGCCGAGGTCAAGGTCGAGCAGACCGAAGGTTTGCCGGCGCTGACCCTGTCGGTGGACCGGATCAAGGCTGCGCGATATGGGCTGAACGTGGCCGATGTGCAGGAGGCCTTCGGCACGCTGGTCGGCGGACGCGAGGTCGGCATGCTGTTCGAGGGCGACCGGCGCTTTGCGATCACGGTGCGCCTGCCGGAGGGCGTACGCAACGACATCGACAGCTTGCGCCAGCTGCCGGTCTCGCTGCCGCCGCAGGACGGCCGGGCCGCGAGTATTCCGCTGTCCGAGATCGCCAGCCTGGCCTTCGTCCCTGAAGCGAACCAGATCAGCCGCGAGAACGGCAAGCGGCGGATCGTCGTCACCGCCAACGTGCGTGGGCGCGACCTGGGCTCCTTCGTGGCCGAACTCGAGGCCAGCCTGGGCAAGGTCAAGCTGCCGGCGGGGATCTGGCTGAACCTGGGCGGGCAGTTCGAGAACCTGGAGGCGGCAAGCCAGCGCCTGGCCCTGGTCATCCCCGCCGCGCTGGCGATCGTGTTCGCACTGCTCTACCTGATGTTCAACAGCGTCAGGGACGGTTTACTGGTGTTCAGCGGCATCCCGTTTGCCATGAGCGGCGGCGTGCTGGCCCTGTGGCTGCGCGGGCTGCCGCTGTCGATTTCCGCGGCGGTCGGCTTCATCGCCCTGTCGGGCGTCGCCGTGCTGAACGGGCTGGTGATGATTTCCTTCGTGCGCACACTGCGCGAACAGGGGCAGGGGCCCGAGCAGGCAATGCGGGAGGGCGCGCAGGTGCGGCTGCGGGCGGTCCTGATGACGGCGCTGGTGGCCTCGCTCGGCTTCCTGCCGATGGCCCTGGCGACCAGTACGGGGGCCGAGGTGCAGCGGCCCCTGGCGACGGTCGTGATCGGCGGGATTTTGTCGTCGACCGCGCTGACGCTGCTGATCCTGCCGGCGCTGTATACGTGGGCGCACAGACGGGAAAAGCCATAAGCCTTGGGCAGCGGAAATTAATCCGCTGCCCTTTTTCCATGTTCCTACAGCTCTGTTAGTCAGCGCACAGTCCCTGCCGGCCAAAAGTTATATTTTTTCTATCGCGACGCCGCGCAACCGGTGTCGAACCGGCATCGCGGCTTAACCCCAACGAAACGCGAATAGATCATCCCTACGCGCGGAACTCCTGAAAGTGTTCAGGGTCAATGTGTTGATGGTCGAGTATCGGTCTACTCCGCGTTGGTCAAAATCTTACGAAGGAAGACATCATGGATAATCAAAAGTCGAGCGAAGCAAAAGGTAGCACTTCGGGTAACAACGCAGCGAACCAGGGCAGCTCGAGCAACTCGGGCAGCCTGAACAAGAGCACCCAGTCGAACCAGGGCAAGGACCAGAGCACTTCGACCGGCTCGAGCACCGGCGGCGCGACCGCATCGAGCACCGGCGCCGTGGGCGGCACCAGCAACGCCGGCTCGTCCTCCTCGTCGTCGCAGGGCGTCGGCTCGATGGGCGCGCTGAGCGCCAGCGGCTCGACTGCCAGCGGCACCAATAGCGCCACCAGCGGCTCGTCGAGCAGCGACAAGGGCTCCAGCATGGGCGGCTCGTCGGGCAGCAGCCAGAGCGGCATGGGCGCGGGCGCAAGCACCGGTTCGGGCACCGGCGGCGATGCGAAAGACATCGCCGGTAAAGCCAAGGAAATGGGCGACCAGGCCAAGAACATGGCTGACCAGAAAGCCCAGGACCTGCACTCCAAGATCGACCAGGCTGCGGATGCCGCCAAGCCGATGGTCGACAAGGCCGTCAACAGCGTGCAGCCGGTCGTCGACCGCCTGGCCACCTCGGCCCACGCCGGCGTGGACAAGCTGCAGGGCATGCTGAGCGGCACCGGCGCCAGCCTGGGCCAGCGCAAGGAACAGCTGACCGACGCCTACGGCCAGTACATGGACCAGGGCCGCGAGTACGTGCGCCAGAACCCGGAAAAGGCGATCGCCATCGCTGCCGGCGTCGGCTTCCTGCTGGCCAAGCTGCTGGGCGGCCGCAGCCGCGATTACTGATCGCTTGGTTTGAGCACCTGGCGGTCGCGTAGGCGGTCGCCAGCAAACACAAAGCCGGCGCCATGCCGGCTTTGTGCGTTCTGTGGTGGAGTTGCCTGAATCTCACACAAATTCACGACAAAGTTGCAATAAGGGAATTTCTCCCTTAATCTTTACACCATGCGGCCCTAACCGCCATCCGCCGCCCGAATTCCCGCCGGCTGTCACGATTCCTTTTTCCATCTTCCATACGCAGATCTCATGTGTATGTTTATGCACATCCATTGATTGGACTGATATGCGTTTTTTGAATCTGAACATCGCCAACCGGCTGCGGCTGGGCTTCGGTTTGCTGCTTGTCTTTATAGCTGTGATTGCCTCCGTCGGTATGCAATCGCTGAACCAGCTGCACAAAGGGACGTCCGATCTCGCAGATGGCGTATGGCCGCGTGCGCGCCAGGCCAACATCGCGCTCGACAATCTGCGCGGCAGCATGGGCAGGATCGGCCAGCTGGTGGCAATCGACGATGCCGCCATGCGCGCGCACGCCACCGAGCGCCTGAATGCGAACATCGCGGCGATGGACAAGGCCCTGCAGGATCTCGAGCCGCTGCTGGTGACCTCGACCGGCAAAGCCCTCCTGGCCGAGGCCAGGGAGCAGCGCAAGACCTATGTGGCGTTGGTCGAGCAGGTGCAGGCGCTGGTCAAGGATGGCAAGGCGGACGAAGCGCGGGCCCTGGCCTTCGGCAAGACCTATGACGCCCTGCAAACCTTCGCGGAGTCGCTGCGCAAGCAGGTCGAGTTCCAGGAAACGCGCTTCGAGAACACGTCTCATGATGCAGACACCGTCTACGCGACCGCGCTGCGCGTGATCGGCGGCGTCGCCGCTGTCGCTGTGCTGCTGGCGATCGCCGCGGCGGTTGTGATCACCCGCTCGGTGGTGCGTCCGCTGAACCGCGCGGTCGACGTGGCGCGCACCGTGGCCGCCGGCGACCTGACCAGCCGCATCGAGGTGCAAGGCAAGGATGAAGCGGCGCAGATGATGCAGGCGCTGAAGGACATGAATGTCTCGCTGTCGACGCTGGTTCTCGACGTCCGTACCGGCAGCATCGAGATCGCCACCGCCGCGCGCGAGATCGCGACCGGCAACCTGGAACTGTCCTCGCGCACCGAGCAGCAGGCCGGCGCGCTGGAAGAAACGGCATCGTCGATGGAAGAGATGACCTCGACCGTCCGCCAGAACGCCGAGAACGCCCAGCAGGCCAACCAGCTGGCCGCCAGCGCATCCGATGTGGCGCGCCGCGGCGGCCAGGTGGTGGCACGCGTGGTCGAGACCATGGGCGACATCGACCAGGCTTCGCGCAAGATCGTCGAGATCATCTCGGTCATCGACGGCATCGCCTTCCAGACCAATATCCTGGCCCTGAATGCCGCCGTCGAGGCGGCGCGCGCCGGCGAGCAGGGCAGGGGCTTCGCGGTCGTCGCCGGCGAGGTGCGCACGCTGGCCCAGCGTTCGGCCGCCGCCGCCAAGGAGATCAAGCAGCTGATCGACGACTCGGTCGCCAAGGTGAGCGTGGGCTCGCAACTGGTGTCGGATGCCGGCGCGACCATGGACGAGGTGGTGACGAGCGTGCAGCGCGTGACCGACATCGTGGCCGAGATCAGCAGCGCCAGCCGCGAGCAGGAAGGTGGCATCGTCCAGATCAACCATGCCATCACCGAGATGGATTCGGTCACCCAGCAGAACGCAGCCCTGGTCGAGGAAGCGGCCGGCGCCGCCGGCAGCCTGCAGGAGCAGGCCGACCGGCTGGCGCAGATGGCGGCCGTGTTCAAGGTGGAGATGCCGGCAGCTGCCGCCGCACCGGCGCGCAAGGCGGCGCTGAAGGCCGCGCCGGCGCAGCGCTTGCCGGTGGCGGCTGCGAAGCCGAAGGCCGCGGCCAGGACGAAGGCCGCGGTGGCAGAGGAGTGCGAGACTTTCTAACGCCGTCGTTCCCGCGCTAAAACACCGTCGTTCCCGCGCAGGCGGGAACCCAGGTTTGAGTGATTCGCTGCGAACTTGGACCCCCGCCTTCGCGGGGGCGACGGTTATATATCGCGGGGATGACGGCTTACTTGACCGTGCTTTCCTCGCTCGGCACCGGATGATGCGGATGCTTGCGCAACCTGCGCGCCGTCCGCCCCATCCAGTGCTCGGCATCGTCCACATAGGTGAACACGGCCGGCACCACCAGCAGCGAAAGCAGGGTCGAGGTGATCAGGCCGCCGATCACCGCCACCGCCATCGGCGAGCGGAAGCTCGGGTCGCCGGACAGGCCCAGGGCCAGCGGCAGCATGCCGGCGCCCATCGCCAGCGTGGTCATGACGATCGGGCGCGAACGCTTGTGGCAGGCGTCGATCAGGGCGTCGACGCGGTTCATGCCGGCCTTGCGCGCCAGGATCGCGTAGTCGACCAGCAGGATCGAGTTCTTGGTCACGATCCCCATCAGCATGATCAGGCCGATCATGGTCGGCATCGACAGCGCGTTATGCGTCAGCAGCAGGGCCACGAAGGCACCGCCGATCGACAGCGGCAGCGCCGCCAGGATCGTCACCGGCTGCAGGAAGTCGGTGAACAGCAGCACCAGCACCCCGTAGATGCACAGCACGCCGATCAGCATGGCCACGCCGAAGCTGGCGAACAGGTTGCGCATCTCCTCGGCATCGCCCAGTTCCGCGATCTGTACCGAGGCCGGCAGGTTGCGCAGCGACGGCAGGGCGCGCGCCTCGGCATTCACTTCGCCCAGCGAGCGGCCATTCAACTCCACCTGCAGGGTCACCTGGCGGCTGCGGTTCAGGCGGTCGATCTGGGCCGGGCCGCTCTCCAGCGTGATGTCGGCCACGTTGGCCAGCATGACCGGGCCGTTCTTGCCCGGCACCGTCAGGCGGCCGATGGCGTCGAGGTCGGCGCGCACGGCATCCGGCAGCTTCACGCGGATCGGCACCTGGCGCTCGGACACGTTCATCTTTGCCAGCACCTGGTCGTAGTCGCCGGCGGTGGCTACGCGCACGGTCTCGCCGATGCTGGCCGCGGTCACCCCGAGGTCCGCGGCGCGCGCGAAGTCGGGGCGCACGATGATCTCCGGGCGCACCAGCGAGGCGCTGGAACTGACGTTGCCGACGCCGCGCAGCGTGCGCATCTCGCGCTCGGCCTGGCGCGCGACGGCGGTCAGGGCCGCCGGGTCTTCGCTGCGCAGCACCATCTGCATCTTGATGCCGGTGTCCGGCGGGCCGACGGTGAAGCGGGCGCCGGGGATGTCGGCCAGCTTGGCGCGCAGGTTCGATTCGATGACGGCCAGCTTTTCCTTGCGGTCGCTGCGGTGCACGGTGCTCAGGGTCAGCACGGCGCGGCGCGCCTCGGCCGCGGCGCCGGGGGCGAAGGCATCGCCGCTGGAACCGCCGCCGACCGAGCTGAACACGGCCTTCACATGCGGGACCTGCAGCGCCGCCACGCGCGCACGCTCGGCCACGGCGCGGGTTTCCGCCAGCGTCGAGCCGGGCGGCAGCTCGATGTTGATCTGGGTCTGGGCCCGGTCGGCAGGCGGCACGAAGCCGGTCGGCAGCAGCGGCACCAGCGAGATCGAGGCCACGAAGAACAGGGCGGAGGCCAGCATGGTCAGGCCGCGGTGGCGCAGGCACCACTGCATGGCGCGCATGTAGCGGCGCATGATGGGGCCGTCCTTTTCCTCGCGGTGTTTGGTCGGCTTGAGGAAGTAGGCGGCCATCATCGGCGTCAGCAGGCGCGCCACCAGCAACGAGGCCAGGATGGCCAGCACCGCGGTCCAGCCGAACTGCTTGAAGAATTTACCCGAGATGCCGCTCAGGAAAGCGGTCGGCAGGAACACGGCCACCAGCGAGAAGGTGGTGGCAATCACCGCCATGCCGATTTCGTCGGCCGCTTCCAGTGCGGCCTGCATCGGGCTTTTACCCATCCTGAGGTGGCGCGAGATGTTTTCGATCTCGACGATCGCATCGTCCACCAGCACGCCCACCACCAGGGCCAGCGACAGTAGCGTCACCATGTTCAGCGTGTAGCCGAACAGGTACTGGCCGAGGAAGGCCGGGATCACCGACAGCGGTAGCGCGGCCGCGGCGACGATGGTGGCGCGCCAGTCGCGCAGGAACAGCCACACCACCAGCACCGCCAGGACCGCGCCTTCGTACAGCATCTCCATCGAGGCGTCGAAGTTTTCCTCGACCGGCAGGGCGTTGTCGATCACTTCGTGCAGCACGACGTTGCCATGCTTGGCCTGCAGCTCCTGGATGGCGGCGCGCACACCGGCCGCCACCTCGGTCTCGCCGGCGCCGCGGGTGCGGAAGATCTCGAAGCCGACCACGGTGCGGCCATTCTGCTCGGCCAACGCGCGCGGCTCGGCCACCGTGTCGGACACGGTCGCGATCTCGTCCAGGCGCACGTGGCGGCCGTTCGAGAGCGGAATATCCATGCGCGCCAGTTCGGCGGCGGTCTGCACGGTGGCGAGGGTGCGCACCGACTGCTCGGCGCCGCTGACGTCGCCGCGTCCGCCCGGTTCTTCGCGCTGCACGTTGCGCAGCTGGCGCGAAACGTCCAGTGCCGACACGCGCAGCGCCGCCATCCTGGCATCGTCGAGCTCGACCCGCACTTCGCGGGTCACGCCGCCCACGCGCTTGACCGCGCCCACGCCGGGCACGGCCAGCAGGCGCTTGGACACCGTGTTATCGACGAACCAGCTGAGGTCCGGCGCATCCAGGGCCGGTTTGCCGTTGGCCTGCGCCGCCTCGGCGGTGAAGGTCAGCACCACGCGGCCGGCGGTGGTGACCTTGGTCACGCTGGGGTCGCGCATCTCGGCCGGCAGGTCGGCGCGCACGCGCGAGACGGCGTCGCGCACGTCGTTGACGGCATCCGACAAGTCTTTTTCGAGGACGAATTCGACGGTGACGGTGGCCACGCCGTCCAGCACCTTCGTATAGATGTTCTTCACGCCCTGCAGGGTCGCGACCGAATCCTCGATCTTGCGCGCGACCTCGGTTTCCAGCTGGGCCGGGGCGGCGCCGTCGAGGGTGGCGGCGACGGTCACCACGGGCAGTTCGATGTCCGGGAAGTCCTGCACCTTGTTGGCCTTGAAGGCCAGGATGCCCGCCAGCGTGAGCAGGGCGAACAGCATGATCGCCGGGATTGGATTGCGGATCGAGAAGGCCGAAAAATTCATCGTCGATCCTTCAGCGTGCCGCGACCGTGCCAGGCGCCGGCGTGGAAGCGACGTTCTTCACCAGGTCGCCATCGTTCAGGAAGCCGGCGCCGCTGGTCACCACCAGCACGTCGGCCGGCAGGCCGGCCGTGACTTCGACGCGCTCGCCGAGACGGCGGCCGGTCGTCACCTTCACCTGGCTGACGCGGTTGTCCTGGTTCAGGCGGAACACGTAGGAGAAGCCGTCGCGCACCACGACCGCCTGCTGCGGCACCGTCAGTGCGCCCGACTCGCCCAGAGCGAACTCGCCGCCGGCGAACATGCCGGCCTTCAGCGGCGCATTCGACGACAAACTCGGCGGCAGGTCGACATAGACCAGGGCGACGCGGCTTTGCGGATCGACGGTCGGGGCCACGGTGCGCACCGTGCCGTTGACGGTGGTGCCGCTGGCGGCTTTGACCTGGGCCTTCAGGCCCGGCTTCATGCGCGGCAGTTCGGCGGCCGTGATCTCGGCGCGCCATTCCAGGCGGCCCTGGCGGATCATGCGGAACAGCTCCGTGCCGACGCCGGCGACCGCGCCGACGGTGGCGTTGCGCGCGGAGATGATGCCGCTGTCGGGCGCCACCACCTGGGTGTACTTCAGGCGCAGCTGCTGCTGCGACAGCGTGGCGCGCGCGGCTGCGACCCGCGCCGCGGCGGTGCGCTCGGCGGTGATGTACTGGGTAACTTGCTGCTCGCTGAGGGCGCCCGAGCTTTTCAGTGCGCGGGCGCGCCCGGCGTCGGCCTGGGCGGCGGCGGCATTCGCTTCGGCTTCCTGCAGCGCGGCCTTGGCCTGGGCCAGGTCGGCGTTGACGACGTCGGCATCGAACACGGCGAGCACCTCGCCCTTCTTGACGACGTCGCCGACGTTGACGCGCACTTCGCGCAGACGCAGGCCGTTCGATTCGCTGCCGATCACGGCTTCCTGCCAGGCGGCGACGTTGCCGTTGGCGGCAAGGCGCAGCGGCAGGCGTGCGGTGGCGGGGCGTGCCGTGGTGACGGTGAGGGCAGGGCGCGGGGCGGCCGCCTTCTTGTCGTCGGCGGCGCGGCTGGTCGCCAGCAGGCCGGCGAGGCCGGCCAGCAGGGCGACAGGGATCAGGAGATGGGGGCGGAGTCGGGTCTTCATCCTGCTAGTGTAGCAAAGGAGACTGGTCCGCTTCCGTCCCGTAAGTACGAAATCCGGGCGTTACAAATCTTTACGCCTGCAAAGCCTCGCTCATCACTACACTGTGTGCTGAACCTGGCAGTTCAATCATCGCCGGAGCGCCCAGCCATGACCCATCGATTCGTGTTCACGATCCTCGCCGCCGCGCTGGCTGCTCCACCCATGCTGCATGCGGCCCCGCTGGCGCCCGAACAGCAGGTCGTACACGTGCTGAACCGGCTCGCCTTCGGACCGCGTCCCGGCGATGTCGAGCGGGTCCGGCGCATCGGCGTGCAGCAGTATATCGACGAGCAGCTGCATCCCGAGACCATCCCGCTGCCGGCCGGGCTGAGCGCGCGCCTGGACGCGCTGGAGACGCCCAAGCGCAGCGCCGGCGCGGCCCTCGGCGATTATCTGGAACTACGCAAGGAAGTCCGCAACGAAGAGGAAGGCGCGAAGCAGCGCCGCCGCGTCGAGCAGCAGCGCGCCGCGCGCGAAGAGGCCGAGGCGCGCCTGCTGCGCGCGATCGAGAGCTCGCGCCAGCTCGAGGAGCTGATGGTCGACTTCTGGTACAACCATTTCAATGTCTACGCCGGCAAGGGCATCGCCCGCGCGCTGGTCGCCAGCTACGAGCGCGACGCCATCCGGCCGTATGTGCTGGGCTCCTTCCGCAGCCTGCTGGGCGCGACCGCCAAGCATCCGGCGATGCTGTTCTACCTCGATAATGTGGTGTCCTCGACGCCCCGGCCCAAGGCCAGGGGACGGGCGCAGGGCTTGAACGAGAACTATGCGCGCGAGCTGATGGAGCTGCACACGCTGGGCGTGGACGGCGGCTATACCCAGCGCGACGTGACCGAACTGGCGCGCATGCTGACCGGCTGGACCTACGACCAGCGGCGCCTGGTACGCGACGGCGAGACCTTCCGTTTCGACGCCGGCCGCCACGACCAGGGGACCAAGACCTGGCTCGGCCACGAGATCGCGCCCGCCGGCCAGCTTGAGGGTGAGTACGCGCTGGACGTGCTGGCCATGCATCCGGCCACCGCGCGCCACATCAGCTTCCAGTTGGCCCAGTATTTCGTCAGCGATGCGCCACCGCCAGCCCTGGTCGAGCGCATGCAGCAGGCCTGGCTGGCCAGCCAGGGCGACATCCGCACCGTGCTCAAGACCCTATTCGCCAGTGCCGAGTTCATGGACGAGTCGGCGCTGGGGGCCAAGTTCAAGACGCCTTACCAGTTCGTGGTTTCGGCCGCGCGCGCCAGCAGCGCGCCGCTGACCAACGTGGCGCCGCTGGCGAACGCCATGAGCCAGCTCGGCATGCCGCTGTACGGCTGCCAGACCCCGGACGGCTACAAGAACACCCAGGAGGCCTGGCTCAACCCCGACGCCCTGACGCGCCGCATCGCCTTCGCCACCGCACTGGCGCAGGGGCGGCTGCCGCTGGCGAGCAAACCGGTGATGGGGCCACCGCCGCCGATGCAGAACCTGGCCGGCAGCGATGCCGCGCCGGCGATGTTTATGCCGCCGCCGCCCGCAGCGCCGCCAGCGCCTGTTCCCGTCGATCCGGCCCGGCTGCAGGCCACGCTGGCGGGCGCGCTGTCGCCCGCCACCCTGGCGACGCTTTCCCGCCATCCGGACAATCTGCGTGCGGCGATGGTTCTCGGCAGCCCGGACTTCATGCAGCACTAAGGAGAACACCACCATGCAACGCAGGGACTTCCTGAACACGCTGGCGCTGGGCGCCGGCATCGTGCTCCCGGTGGGCCGCCACGCCTGGGCTGCCACCGGCGCAGCCGAGAGCCCGACCCGCAAGAAGCTGGTGGTAGTCATGCTGCGCGGCGCGGTCGATGGACTGAACGTGGTGGCGCCGGTCGGCGACCAGAACTACCTGCGCCTGCGCCCCGGCATCGGCCTCGCCGCGCCGGGCATGGAGAACGGCGCGCTGGACCTGGACGGCTACTTCGGCCTGCACCCGGCGCTGGCCAGCCTGCAGCCGCTGTGGCAGCAGAAGAAGCTGGCCTTCGTGCATGCCAGCGGCTCGCCCGACGGCACCCGCTCGCACTTCGACGCCCAGTACTACATGGAATCGGCCACGCCCGGCCGCAAGAACACGCCGGACGGCTGGATGAACCGCCTGGTGGCGAGCCTGCCCGGCACCGCGACACCTAGCCGCCTGCTGGGCATCGGCCCGGTCATGCCGCGCATCCTGGCCGGCCAGGCGGCGGCGGTGAACCTGCCCAACGTTGCCGCCGGCACCAAGGCCGACATCCTCGACCGCCCGGCCATCGGCGCCGCCTTCGACCAGCTCTACGCCAATCACCCGCGCTTCGGCCGCGCCTACGAGGATGGCCGCAAGGCGCATCGCGAAGTGATGATGGCGGCCGCTGCCGGAACGCCGCAAATGCAGGCCGCCGACCGTGGCGCGCCGCTGCCCAACGGTTTTCCGGACGATGCCGCGCGCCTGGCGACCCTGATGCGCAACGACCTGAAGATCCAGCTGGCCTTCGTCGCGCTGGGCGGCTGGGATACCCATGTTGGGCAGGGCGCTGGCACCGGACAATTGGCGAACCGCCTGGCGCCGCTGGGCCAGGGTCTGGCGCTGCTGGCCGAGCGGCTCGGCAGCCTGTTCGACGATACGGTCGTCGTCGTGATGTCGGAGTTCGGCCGCACCGCGCGCGAGAACGGCACCAGCGGCACCGACCATGGGCACGGTAATGCGATGTGGGTATTGGGCGGCAAGGTCAGCGGCGGTCGGGTATATGGCGACTGGAAAGGCCTGGAAGACGTCTCGCTGAATGAAGGGCGGGATTTGCCCGTCACGACCGATTTCCGTTCGGTGTTAGCGCAAGTGGCCGAACGACATTTACTTTTGGGCGATAAGCAGCTGGGGCAGGTTTTTCCCGCAATGCCGCAAAAGGCGCCTGGCTTCCAGCTTGTTGGCGCCTGACTGTAGGATCGATCCCACTCTGGAGGGCGGTCTACACGCTATCGTAGTTCTACTGTATTGCACTGCACAATAAATAGCGTTATAGTTAAACCGTCTCCTCCAGTTTTCTCCGAAATCTGGATTCCGCCCGCGCCGCAAGGTTAGCGGGCTTTTTTTTGTCTCAAGCGCCGGTCGGCTCGACGTCGTCGCCCTGGAAGGCGCCTGCGCGCCAGGTCAGCACCAGCGTATCGCGGTGGCCGTGCTCGCCCAGCGGCTGGATCGGCGTCGATTCGTGGATCACCGCCGCATCGTCCAGCAGCAGCATGGTCCAGGGCTCGAGCATGGTGAAGCGCTGGCCTTTCGGGCCGTCGGCTTCGAACACGCGCGTCTCGCCGCCCTTGATGTTCTCGCGTCCGATCAGGATCACGGCCACGAAGTCGACGCCGTCGCGGTGCGCGCCTTCCGGGGTCGGACGGCCGATGCCGTCGGCGGTGTCGATGCGGAACTGGTGGGCTTCGACGTACCAGGGCTGCGGTCCCTTGACCGCGGTGCAGACGCCGCCCAGGGCGCGCAGCAGCTGGTTCCAGGCCGGCTGCTCGACGGTGGCCGGTTCGATCGGCACGAACAGGCGGTGCATGCCGCCGTGCAGGGCGTTGTACTCGACCGGCTGCCAGTGCGCGCGGTGCGGGCTCTGCGTCAGCGCCGTGCCGTCGTCGACGAAGCAGGAGTGGCGCCGGCGCCGGTAGCGGCCGCCGTCCTTCAGGTAGTTGTCGAGTTCCAGGCGGTCCCAGCTCGGCGCCAGGGCCTGCAGCGCGTCGAGGGAGCAGCCGGCCAGGCTTGCCACGTCCTGCGGACGCAGCAGCGCATAGCCGTCCGTACGCAGCGCATCGACGATGCGTGCCGGGTCGGTATAGGGTGGTTGCGGTGTAGTCATCTCGCTAGCGTAGCATCTTTCGAACGCGTGGGCTCGGAGAGCCACCCTACCAGTTCTTAATCAGCGTCAGGCGGAACGAACGCGATTCGAGCGGGTGGAAGTGGATGTCCTCGCGCGCCTCCGCTTCGCCGCGCAGTTGCGAGGCATAGTAGTAGTCGATGCTGGACACGCGCTTGTTGGCCAGGTTGAAGCCCTCCAGCTCCAGCCGCAGGTCCTTCGCCATCCGGTAGCCGATGCGGCCGTTCAGCGTGGTGCTGGCGTGCGAGCGCACGCTGTTGTCCTCGACCAGCGGGCGCGGGCCGAAGTAGCGCAGGCGCAGCGCGCCCTCCCAGGCGCCATCTTTGCCGAGCTGGCTGGCGGTGATGGCCAGCTGGCCCACGCCTTCCACCGCGCCGGGGATGCGCTCCTGGCCGGCTTCCACTTCGCGCGAGCGGGCATGCGCGAACGCGGCATCGAAGTCGATCGACAGCCACTTCACGGGTTTGTAATAGTTCGAAAACTCGATGCCGATGCGCCGGCTCGGCGAACCCGCCTCGGTCGTGCCTTCGTCGCCGACGTAGCTCAGCTCCGAATCGAAATCCAGGCGGTACAGCGAGAGCGCGGTCTGCATCTTCGGGATCGCCTCGGTGCGCAGGCCGATCTCCATGCCGCGCGAGCGCACCAGCGGCTCGCTGCTGGTGACCGCGCCGCGCGCATCGTTGCTGTGGAAGCCCTGGCCATAATTCAGATACAGCTCGCTGCTCTTCCAGGGGCCGAACACGAGGTTCAGCGAAGGGCTGAGCAGGGTGTCGCTGGCGCTGGCCGCCTTGCCGGTCAGGTCGCTCTTGACGCGGAAGCGGTAGCCGTCGGCGCGCAGGCCGACGATGCTGCGGAAGGACTCGCCCCAGCGCGTCGCGCTCTCGATCCAGGCGGCGCGGCTGGTCTCGACGATGTGGTCCTGGCGCGTGGTGTCCAGGGTCTGGCGCGCCTGCGTGTGCAGCAGGCCGTTGAAGATATTGTCGTTCTGCGCCTGCAGGCCGACGCTCAGGTCGGAAGTCACCGTGTCGCTGCGGTGCGCGTGCCAGGTGTGCTGGGCGTTGACGCCGCTGGTGACGCGGCGGTCCGGCTGGGCGAACTGGTCGCCGTGCACCGGGTCGTTCATGAAGTAGGTGAAGTTCGACCACAGATCCAGCTGGTTGCGGATCAGGTAGGCGCTCACCTTCGAGGCCGAATCGGCGGTGGTCTGGCGCCACACGCCGGACAGGCTGTAGCGGCGCGCCTCGCCGCCATCGGTATCGTCGATGGCGTCGAAGCGGCCGATCCGTCCCTCGTCGACTGCGCGCTCGGGGATCTGGTCGGTCGAGTTCCAGCGGCCATGGTAGGCCATCGCGGTGACGCTCCAGCCGTTGTTGGCATAGCCGCGGCTGTAGCGCAGCACGCCGTTGACCTTCTGGTAGTCGTCCGGATGGGTATAGGGGCCGTCGTTGTGCAGCAGTTCCAGCGCATAGGTGAGGGCGCCCCCTAGCGCATCTTTCGACGCCGCCAGCGCCGTGCGCGCATAGCCGTTCTGGCCGACGCTGAGGGTGGCGACGTCGCGCACCAGGCGGTTCGCGTAGGTGATGGACGCGCTGCCGGCCGAGGCGAAATCGCCCTCGCGCGCCGAGTACGGACCCTTGCGGTAGTCGAGGCGGGCGGTCAGTTCCGGGATCAGGAAGTTCAGGTCGGTCCAACCCTGGCCGTGGGCGTGCGAGCGCTGGTTGACCGGCATCTCGTCGATGTAGGTGGCGAGGTCGGTGCCGTGGTCGAGGTTGAAGCCGCGCAGGTAGAACTGGTTGGCCTTGCCTTCGCCGCTGTGCTGGCTGGCGATCAGGCCGGGCGCCGCCTCCAGCAGTTCGCCGGGACGGTAGATGGTGCGCATTTCCAGCTCTTTCTGGCTGACGCTGCCGGCATTGGCGGAATCGGCGATGCCGAGCTGGCTGGCGCGTGCGCCTTCGACCAGCACGCGCTGGATCACGAAGTCGTCGGCATGGGCATGGGTGTGCGAAAACAGCGCGGCCAGCGCGCAGGGCAGGATACGGAGATGCATTGCTTAATCTATGTTCAGTGGACGGACAGCTCGGTGTGGCTGCTGCTGAAGCCGAAGGTGCGCAGGCTGCCTGCCACCGTCAGGTTCACGGTGTTCAGCTGGTCCGGCATGAAGTCGATGAGCACCGCGTCGTGGATCAACTCGACCTTCGCGCTCGGTGTCTGCAGCACTTCCTGGAACACCATGACGTTCTGGGCGTCGGCCGTCATGCCGACCCAGTTCAGGGGCAGGCGGCGCTTGTCCTTGTCCGCCAGCCAGAACTGCTTCTCGACGTACTTGCGGAACACCGCCTGGTCGTCGGGATCGGACAGGTCGAACTGGCGCTGGTACAGATTGGTCAGCAGCGCCTCGACGTCGTGCGCCATGTAGGTGTGCACGATCTCGGTGCTGCCGGTGCGTTCGTTGTAGCTGATGTCGGTGATCCCGGCATGGAAGTTATGGGCCAGCAGCGGTGCCGGCGCCAGCGCGCAGGCGCCCGCCAGGATGGCGGCGCCCAGGCACCTGCTCAGAAAACCGCGGATGAAGCGTTTCGGATTCATTCAACCTTCCTGCCGGCTTCGATGGACTGCTGTTCGGCCTTGACGGCTTCCTTGCTGTCTTTCCTGGCTTCTTTTGTCTTCGACTTTTCGCTCAGTTTCTCTTGATAGTCTTTCATCATGTCATCCTGCGGCCGCTGCGACTTGAACAGTTCCAGTCGCGACGGGGTCGCCTTGCGCGGCCAGGCGTTGTCGCTCTGGTCGACGTCCGCGGTTTCCCAGTACGGGTCCTGCACCAGGCCGGTCATCGGTTCGTCGGTGATGATCAGCTTCGTGACCTTCTTCGGGTTGTAGCGCCAGATTTCAGCAGGCACGCGCTCGACATACTTCTTGCCGCTGGCGAGCGTGATCTCGAGGATCAGCGGGGTCACCAGGCCGCCCTTGTTGCTGAAGTCGACCAGGTACAGGTGCTTGCCTTCCTTGAGCAGCGCCTTTTCCCAGTCTTCCAGGCCTTCCACGGTTTCATTGTACTTGTTGCGGTCCTTGTTGGTGACCGTGAACTCGTCGTGCTCGTTGTAGAAATCCTTCAGTTCCGGATGCGCGTCGAGGCGGCGCGGCAGCGTGCCCTGGTTGCGCTGGTCGGTGATCGAGACCGGCTCCGCATTCTTCTGCGCGCGCTTCCAGGCCTTCTCGACTTCCGGGTCCTTGGTGCCGATCGTGTACTCGCTGATGCCGTCCACACTCACGTCGACCGCGTCGGTGGTGTAGAACCAGCCGCGCCAGAACCAGTCGAGGTCCGTGCCGGACGCATCTTCCATGGTGCGGAAGAAGTCGGCCGGGGTCGGGCGCTTGAACTTCCAGCGTTGGGCATATTCGCGGAAGGCGAAGTCGAACAGCTCGCGGCCCAGCACGGTCTCGCGCAGCACGTTCAGCGCGGTGGCCGGCTTGGCGTAGGCATTGCTGCCGCGGTTGGTGATCGACTCGGAATTCGTCATGATCGGCTGCTGGTTGCGGCTCTTCATGTAGTCGACGATGTTGCGCGCTTCGCCGCGGCGGGCCGGGTAATTCTCTTCCCACGCGGTCTCGGCGAGGAACTGCATGAAGGAGTTGAGACCTTCGTCCATCCAGGTCCACTGGCGCTCGTCCGAGTTGACGATCATCGGGAAGTAGTTGTGGCCGACCTCGTGGATGATCACGCTGATCAGGCCATACTTGGTGCTGCGCGACCAAGTCAGCTCACCGGTCTTCTTGTCCTTGGTCGGACGGCCGCCGTTGAACGAGATCATCGGGTATTCCATGCCGCCCACCGGACCGTTCACCGAGATCGCCACCGGATAGGGGTAGTCGAAGGAGTACTTGTTGTACTGGTCGATGGTGTGGATGATGGCCTGGGTCGAGTACTTTTCCCACAGCGGGTTGCCTTCCTTCGGGTAGAAGGACATGGCCAGCACGTCGGTATCGCCCTTCTTGAAGCCCTGCGCATCCCAGATGAACTTGCGGCTGGTGGCCCAGGCGAAGTCGCGCACGTTTTTCGCGCGGAAGCGCCAGGTCTTGGTCGTGGTGGCGCGGCCCTTCTCGCGGGCTTCGGCTTCCGCCTGGCTGGCGATGACGACCGGCTGCCTGGCGGTGCGGGCCTGCTTGAGGCGCTCGCGCTGGGCGCTGCTCAGGACATCGCCTTCGTTCTGCAGCACGCCGGTGGCGGCGACGATATGGTCGGACGGCACCGTGACCTCGACGTCGTAGTCGCCGAATTCCAGCGTGAATTCGCCGTCGCCCAGGTACTGCTTGTTCTGCCAGCCGTGGACGTCGTAGTAGGCCGCCATGCGCGGATACCATTGGGCGATCTCGAACAGGTCGTTCTTGTCTTCCTTGTCGAAGCGCTCGAAGCCCATGCGGCGGCCCAGCACGTTCGTCTCCGGCACGTTGAAGGACCAGCTCATGTTGAAGGAGACGCGCGCGCCCGGTTTGAGCGGCTGGTCGAGGTCGATGCGCATCATGGTCTTGTTGATCGCGTAGCGCAGCGGCTTGCCGTCGGTACCGGTGACGCTGGCGATCTTGAAGCCGCCGTCGAACTTGCGGCTCTCGACCAGGAAGCGTGCGGCTTCGTACTGCAGGCCAGTCTGGCCGCCGGTGCCGGCCGTGCGCCAGGCTTCGCGCGACGGGTAGCTCGAGATGTTGCGGTTATCCGAGTCGGCGCGGAACATGTTCTGGTCCAGCTGCACCCACAGGTAGTTCAGCGTGTCCGGCGAATTGTTGTGGTAGGTGACGGTTTCAACGCCGGTGATGGCGCGCTTGGCTTCGTCCAGCTGCGCGCGGATCTTGTAGTCGGCGCGCTGCTGCCAGTAGGCGTGGCCCGGGGCGCCCGAGGCGGTGCGGGTGTCGGTGGGCGTCGGCAGCAGTTCGTCGAGCTGGCGGAACTTGTCGTCGAATTGCTGGGCGAAGGCGGTGCCGGTGATCGAGGCGATCAGGCTCAGTGTGGCGAGGCGGGTAGCGAGATGTTTCATGTTCGTAGGGTGGGCACCCCGTGCCCACCATGTGCGTTGAATGATGCGTGGGCACGCTATTCAGGCCACTGGCCTGAATAGCCCCGCCCTACGGTTTACTTGGCGATCGGCTTTTCTTCGTCCTTGGCCTTCTCGTCCTTGGTCTTCAGCTTCTCGTTATAGTCCTTCATCAGGTCATCCCCGCCGCGCTGCGACTTGAACAGCTCCAGGCGAGTCGGGGTCGCCTTGCGCGGCCAGGCGTTGTCGCTCTGATCGACGTCCGCGGTTTCCCAGTACGGGTCCTGCACCAGGCTGGTCATCGGTTCGTCGGTGATGATCAGCTTCGTGACCTTCTTCGCGTTGTAGCGCCAGATTTCGGCCGGCACGCGCTCGACGTACTTTTTGCCGGAAGCCAGGGTGATCTCCAGCACCAGCGGGGTCACCAGGCCGCCCTTGTTGCTGAAGTCGACCAGGTACAGGTGCTTGCCTTCCTTGAGCAGCGCCTTCTCCCAATCCTCCAGGCCTTCGACGGTCTCGTTGTACTTGTTGCGGTCCTTGTTGGTGACCGTGAACTCGTCGTGCTCGTTGTAGAAGTCCTTCAGTTCGGGATGCGCGTCGAGGCGGCGCGGCAGCGTGCCCTTGTTGCGCTGCTCGGTGATCGAGACCGGTTCCTCGTTGCGGCGTGCGCGCTTCCAGGCCTTCTCGACTTCCGGGTCCTTGGTGCCGACCGTGTACTCGCTGATGCCGTCGATGCTGACGTCGACGTAATCGGTGGTGTAGAACCAGCCGCGCCAGAACCAGTCGAGGTCCGTGCCCGAGGCGTCTTCCATGGTGCGGAAGAAGTCGGCCGGGGTCGGGCGCTTGAACTTCCAGCGGCGTGCGTATTCCTTGAAGGCGAAGTCGAACAGCTCGCGGCCCAGCACGGTCTCGCGCAGCACGTTCAGCGCGGTGGCCGGTTTGGCATAGGCGTTGTTGAGGAACTGGACGATCGATTCCGAGTTGGTCATGATCGGCACCTGGTTCTGGCTCTTCATGTAGCTCGCGATCATGCGCGGTTCGCCGTAGGAGATCGGGAATTTCTCTTCCCAGGCTTCTTCGGCCAGGAACTCGAGGAAGCTGTTCAGGCCCTCGTCCATCCAGGTCCACTGACGCTCGTCCGAATTGACGACCATCGGGAAGTAGTTGTGGCCGACCTCGTGGATGATCACGCCGATCAGGCCATATTTCGTGTTCTTCGAATAGGTGATCTCGCCGGTCTTCTTGTCCCTGGTCGGACGCGGGCCGTTAAACGACAGCATCGGGTATTCCATACCGCCGCCGACGTCGAAGTTGACCGAGATGGCCACCGGGTAGGGGTAGTCGAACGAATACTTGTTGTACTGCTCGAGGGTATGCACCACGGCCTGGGTCGAGTACTGGCCCCACAGCGGGTTGCCTTCCTTCGGATAGAAGGACATCGCCAGCGCATCGGTGCCGTCCTTCTTGTAGCCCTGCGCATCCCAGATGAACTTGCGCGACGAAGCCCAGGCGAAGTCGCGCACGTTTTTCGCGCGGAAGCGCCAGGTGCGGGTCGACTCGGCGCGGGATTTTTCCTTGGCTTCCGCCTCGGCCTGGGTCACGATCAGCACCGGCTGCCTGGCGGTGCGCGCCTGCTTCAGGCGCTCGCGCTGGGCCGGGCTCAGGACCGCGTCCGGGTTCTGCAGCTCGCCGGTGGCGGCGACGATGTGGTCGGACGGCACCGTGACCTCGACGTCGTAGTCGCCGAATTCCAGCGTGAACTCGCCGGCGCCGAGGAACTGCTTGTGCTGCCAGCCGTGGGCGTCGTAATAGGCCGCCATGCGCGGGAACCACTGGGCGATCGCGAACAGGTCGTTCTTGTCGTCGAAGCCTTCATAGCCCGAACGGCCGTGCACCACCTTCTGGTTGTTGATGTTGTAGTGCCAGTCGACGCCGAAGGACAGCTTGGCGCCCGGCTTCAGTGGCTGCGGCAGGTCGATGCGCATCATGGTGCCGTTGATGACGTAGCGCAGCGGCGCGCCGCCGGCATCCTTCACCGCGGTGATGTTGAAGCCGCCGTCGAACAGGCGCGATTCCAGCATGGTGCGCATCGCATCGAACTTCACACCGGTTTCCGGCGTCGCCCTGGCCCAGGCTTCGCGCGAGACCACGGTAGCCGAGGTGCGCCCGTTCGAGTTCGGCTTGAACAGGTTCTGGTCCAGTTGCAGCCACAGGTAGTGCAGCGTGTCCGGCGAGTTGTTGTGGTAGGTGACGGTCTCGGAACCGATGATGGCGTGCTTCGCTTCGTCCAGCCTGGCCCGGATCTTGTAGTCGGCGCGCTGCTGCCAGTAGGCGTGGCCCGGCGCGCCCGAGGCGGTGCGGGTGTCGGTGGGCGTGGGCAGGAGTTCGTCGAGCTGGCGGAACTTGTCGTCGAATTGCTGGGCGACGGCAGGGCTGACGAGGGAGGCGATCAGGCTCAGGGCGGCGAGGCTGGCGGGCAGGCGCTTGAAGTTCATGTGCTTGTTATATGTATGTTTTGCGGTCTCAAACGGAGGATGGGCACGCCATGTTCCACGCGTGGCGCCGCCATGTTGTGGCGTCACGCGTGGGCACGGGGTGCCCACCCTACGGTCTTACTTGTTTGCTGCTGCTGGTGCTGCTGCTGCGCCCTGGTCGGCCGCGGCCTTGACTTCCGGCTTGGCGTCCTTGGTGGCCTTGTCGTCCTTCGACTCCTTGGTTTCCTTGGTCTTCAGCTTCTCGTTATAGTCCTTCATCATGTCGTCCTGCGGACGCTGCGATTTGAACAGTTCGAGGCGCGACGGGGTCGCCTTGCGCGGCCAGGCGTTGTCGCTCTGGTCGGTGTCGGCGGTTTCCCAGTACGGGTCCTGCACCAGGCCGGTCATCGGCTCGTCGGTGATGATCAGCTTCGTGACCTTCTTCGGGTTGTAGCGCCAGATTTCGGCCGGCACACGTTCCACGTACTTCTTGCCGGAAGCCAGGGTGATCTCCAGTACCAGCGGGGTCACCAGGCCACCCTTGTTGGTGAAGTCCACCAGGTACAGGTGCTTGCCTTCCTTGAGCAGCGCCTTTTCCCAGTCTTCCATGCCTTCGAGCGCTTCGTTGTACTTGTTGCGGTCCTTGTTGGTGACCGTGAACTCGTCGTGCTCGTTGTAGAAGTCCTTCAGCTCCGGATGGGAATCCAGGCGGCGCGGCAGCGTGCCCTTGTTGCGCTGGTCGGTGATCGAGACCGGCTCCGCATTCTTCTGCGCGCGTTTCCAGGCCTTTTCGATTTCCGGGTCTTTCGTGCCGATGGTGTACTCGCTGATGCCGTCCACGCTGACGTCGACGTGGTCGGTGGTGTAGAACCAGCCGCGCCAGAACCAGTCGAGGTCCGTGCCCGAGGCGTCTTCCATGGTGCGGAAGAAGTCCGACGGGGTCGGGCGCTTGAACTTCCAGCGGCGTGCGTATTCCTTGAAGGCGAAGTCGAACAGCTCGCGGCCCAGCACGGTCTCACGCAGCACGTTCAGGGCGGCGGTCGGCTTGGCGTAGGCGTTCGCGCCCAATGCCGTGATCGACTCGGAGTTGGTCATGATCGGCTGCTGGCCGGCGCTCTTCATGTAGTCGACGATCGAACGCGGTTCGCCGCGCGACTGCGGGTAGTTTTCCTCCCAGGCCTGCTCGGCCAGGTACTGCACGAAGCTGTTCAGGCCTTCGTCCATCCAGGTCCACTGGCGCTCGTCCGAGTTGACGATCATCGGGAAGTAGTTGTGGCCCACCTCGTGGATGATCACGCCGATCAGGCCGTATTTGGTGCGCTTCGACCAGGTCAGTTCGCCGGTCTTCTTGTCCTTGGTCGGACGCGGACCGTTAAACGAGATCATCGGGTATTCCATGCCGCCGACCGGACCGTTCACCGAAATCGCCACCGGGTACGGGTAGTCGAAGGAGTACTTGTTGTACTGGTCGATGGTGTGGATGATGGCCTGGGTCGAGTACTTCTCCCACAGCGGATTGCCTTCCTTCGGGTAGTAGGACATGGCCATCACGTTGGTCGCGTCCTTCTTGAAGCCCTGGGCATCCCAGATGAACTTGCGGCTCGACGCGAACGCGAAGTCGCGCACGTTCCTGGCTTTGAAGCGCCAGGTCTTGGTGCCGCTGGCGCGGGTCTTTTCCTTGGCTTCGGCCTCAAGCTGGGTCACGATCACGACCGGCTGCTTGGCGGTGCGCGCTTGCTCGAGACGCTGGCGCTGGGTCGCGGTGAGGACGTCGCCCGGGTTCTGCAGTTCGCCGGTGGAAGCGACGATGTGGTCGGCCGGGACGGTCACGGCGACGTCGTAGTCGCCGAACTCCAGCGTGAACTCGCCGGTGCCCAGGAACTGCTTGTGCTGCCAGCCGGTCACGTCGTAGTAGGCCGCCATGCGCGGGAACCACTGGGCGATCTCGAACAGGTCGTTCTTGTCGTCGAACTTTTCGTAGCCCGAGCGGCCGCCGAGCACCTTCTGCTCGTTGATGTTATAGGACCACTCGACCGAGAACGCGACCTTGGCGCCGGGCTTCAGCGGCTGCGGCAGGTCGATGCGCATCATCGTGCGGTTGATGACGTAGTGGAGCGGGGCGCCGCCGCTGTCCTTGACCGACTTGATGTTGAAGCCGCCATCGAAAGTACGGGCGGTCATCAGGGTCTGCAGCTGGTCGAACTTCATGCCGTCGTCCGGACCGCGCGGCTTGTCCCAGGCGTCGCGCGAACGGACGGTGGCGCTGGTGCGCGTATCCGAGTTCGGCTTGTAGATGTTCTGGTCGAGCTGGACCCACAGGTAGGTCAGCGTGTCGGGGGAGTTGTTGTGATACGTGATCGTCTCGGCGCCGGTGATCGAACGGTTCGCCTCATCCAGCGTCGCGCGGATCGAATAGTCGGCGCGCTGCTGCCAGTAGGCGTGACCCGGTGCGCCGGAGGCGGCGCGGATCGTGTTCGGCGTGGGGAGTAGTTCGTCGAGCTGGCGGAACTTGTCGTCGAAAGGCTCGCCGCCATACGGGGCGGCGAGCGCCGCAGGCGTTAATGCGCTGAGGTATAAGGCCGCCAAGGCGATCGGCAAACGTATCATATTTACCCTGCTATAGAGGTTGAAAGAAAGAAAATATTCTAGTCTTCCCTCTAAAGCAATGGTTCGCTTGATTTGTAACAAGCTTGTTACAAAGCATTGATTTGCCGCAATGTGGCGTTTTCGATACTGTTGTATAGGCAGGCAGGGCGCTCAGGCGCCGGCGCTGTGAACGCCTTCGATGAAGCCGTGCACAAAGTCACTGGAACCGGCCCCAAACCAGAGCAGCAGGGCGGCGCCGAGCAGCATGTTGCGGTTGCCGCCGCGGAAGCCTGCAATGAGGAAGATGAACCCGAGAATCTGGATCACCAGCGAGATGACGGCCATGGCTACCTCTACGCATGAAGTTGACTTAAATTTATTATAGGCAAACCTAATATATTGATGTCAACTATGAGCAAAGCTTATGCATGCCGGGCCGAGTTCGCCACGGCGCGCAGATAAATCGTCGTGAGCGCGATCAGGATGCCCAGCAGTACCAGCACCGTGTTCATTTCCAGCTTGATCTGCAAGGCCATCGCATAGCTGGCCGTCATTGCCAGGATAGCCAGGTTCTCGTTGAAATTCTGTACCGCGATCGATTGTCCGGCGCTCATCAGGCTATGGCCGCGGTGCTGCAGGATGGCATTCATCGGCACCACGAACAGGCCGGCCAGCACGCCGATCGCCAGCAGCAGCGGCAGCGCCACCTGCACCGTGTGCACGAAGACCATCGCGCACAATCCGACGCCCAGCACGATCCCGACCGGCATCACCGCCATCGAGCGCACCAGCGGCACCGTCTTGCCGGCAATGGCGGCGCCGATCACCACACCGAGCGCGAACACGCCTTGCAGCGCCGCCGCCTTGTCCAGGCTGAGGCCGAGCGCCGACCGGGCCCAGGCCAGCAGCAGGATCTGCAGCACCATGCCGGCGCCCCAGAACAGCGAGGTCACGCCCAGCGATACGCGGCCCTCGCGGTCGCGCCACAGCGTCGAATTGCAGCGGTAGAAATCGAGCAGCAGCGCGGGCAGGGAGCGGCGTGCCTTGGCATAGCGGGGGCCGGCGTTCAGCACGCACAAGTTCAGGACCCCGGCCACGAAATAGGTCAGCACGATCACCAGCACCGCCGCGCTCACCGGCGTGTCCATGATGCCGTCGTGGGCAGGCGTGACCCGCAGCAGCCAGGCGATGGTGTGCTGGTTGGCGGAAATGAGCCCGCCGAGGATGGTGCCGAGGATCATGGCGACCACGGTGCTGCCTTCGATCCAGCCGTTGGCCGCCACCAGGCGCCGCGCCGGCAGGACTTCGGCCAGGATGCCGTACTTGGCCGGCGAATAGGCGGAGGCGCCGAAACCGACGATGCCATACGCGAGCAGGGGATTGGCCTTGGCCAGGATCAGCGAGCAGCCGAGCATCTTGATCGTGTTCGTCGCCAGCATCACGCGGCCCTTCGGGAACATGTCGGCGAAGGCGCCGGCGAAGGGGGCCAGCAGGATGTAGGACAGCACGAAGCCCATCTTCAGCATCGGCGTCATCCACTCCGGAAAGGCCAGGGTCGTGACCAGCGACACGCACAGGATGAACAGCGCGCTGTCGGCCAGCGACGAAAAGAACTGGGCACCAACGATGGCGAAGAAAGCGGGTTTCATGGGCACGGCTCGGTGGTTGGAGTGCACTTATATCACAGCCTTGCAGGCACCCGGTTTCGCTTCGTTTGAAACAATGTGGGAGATTTACCTGACGACAATAATTTTATACTCCAGGCATTCATCGTTACTGCAGCGTTCGGTCGTCGGGGATCAGCATGGATTCGTTTACTCTCGTCGTGGCTTCCGCCATGGTGGCCGGCGTCATGGCCGCCAGCATGCTGCTGCTCTACCGCGCAAGTTCGCGCCAGCGCTGCCTGCTGGACTGGTCGCTGAGCGGCCTGTGCTTCATGGCGACGAACATCATCGGCGCCGTGGCCCTGAAGACCCATCCCGACCACGTGGCCGCGCCCGCGATCGCCAACATGTTCTACATTGCCGGCCATGCCGGCATCCTGGTCGGCGTGCGCCGCCACCTGTCCCTGCGGCCGCGCTACGATCTGCTGGTGCTGCTGGCACTGGGCGTGCTGGCCGTGCACGCGCTGCCCTGGACCCTGGGCTCGGTGCTGCACCGTCTATTGTTGTTCACGCCGGTCGTGGTCGCCATCAACCTCGGCGTGGTCTGGCTGCTGTGGCGCCAGCCCGACGAGGGCGCCAAACCCGCCTACCGGCCGCTGATGGTGCTGGAGCTGCTGTTCATGGCGCAGATGAGCGCGCGTGCCATCTACATGCTGGTCAGCGAAGACCGCGTGCTCACCTTCATGGGCAGCCAGTTCCTGCAGACCTCGGGCTCGCTGTTCGTGCTGGTGTTCCTGTCGGTAGCGACGATGGCCTGCGCGCTGATCGTCACCCACCAGCAGGAGCTGGCGCTGCGCCGCGCTTCGCGCACCGACGTCCTCACCGGATGGCTGAACCGCCGCGCCGCGCTTCGCGCACCGACGTCCTCACCGGATGGCTGAACCGCCGCGCCCTGCACGACATCGCCCGCCGCGAATTCGACCGCTGCCAGCGCACCGGCACGCCGCTGTTCTTCATCACCTTCGACATCGACCACTTCAAGTCGATCAACGACCGCTACGGCCACAGCACCGGCGACGCCGCGATCTGCCACGTCACCAGGCTCGCCGCGCGCGCCCTGCGCGGCTATGACGCGCTGTTTCGCATCGGCGGCGAAGAGTTCGCGGTGCTGGTCAATGGCGGCACGCTGGCCGACCTGCAGGGCATCGCGCAGCGCCTGCGCGAACTGGTGGCGGGCACGCCGATATTCGCGCAAGGGCTGGCGGTGCCGATGACGGTCAGCGTCGGCCTGGCCGCGGCCCAGCCGGGCGACACAGAATGGGAAGAGGTGCTCAAGCGCGCCGACGAGGCGATGTACCACGCCAAGCAGCACGGACGCAACCGCGTCAGCGTGCATGGCGTGGACGTGGGGAAGGCTTACTTCATCCAGACCGCGTAGTTGGTGCCCGAGGTCTGCAGGGTCCAGCCGGTGCCCGGGCTCCAGCTGTTCGGGCCGATCTTCATCGCCAGCTGGCGCGTGCTGCCGGTGACGATGGCCGCGTACAGGCCCTGGGTTGCCTGCTGGATCGACACCGCCGAGGTCGAGTTCACGCCGGCCGCTTTACGGGCCTTGATCAGCGCCGCGATCTGCGTCTTGAGGTTCCAGTTGTAGATGTGCGGGTAGAACACGGTCGGGATGCCCGGGTGGCTGAGGATGTAGGCATAGCCTTCCATCACCTTGCCGCAAGGGGCGGGCCACAGGTTCTGGCCGCTGCCGCAGCTTTCGGCCGGACCGGTGTCGTGGTTGTCGACGAAGGTCACCATCATCGCCGGCCACCAGCCGATCGCGCCCTGCGGCTTGCCGTCGGTGGCCTTCAGGCGCCAGTAATTGCCGTTGGCGAGGGCGTCGTTGAGGATGCCCTTGGTGGTGAAGTCGAAGGCGCCGCAGCTGTTGCTGGTGCCGTTAATCCAGTTCATCAGCGCCTGGCGGTTGGCATCGATGTTGTTGATGTCGAAGTTCGGCCACAGCTCGCCGACGCAGAACTCGGCGCCGAAGGCGTTCGCATACTGGCCCACGTAGTTGGCGCCGAAACCCTTCACGTAGTCGAAGCGCAGACCGGAGAAGCCGATCGGCTTGAGCGTGTAGTTCAACCAGTTGATGATGCCGTTCTGGACTTCGCCGACGTTGGTGTGCGCAAGATCGCGTCCGGCGCTGAAGCCGTCGCCGGTGTCGCCCGCGCCCAGGCCGCAATTGCATTCGTCGTTGTTGACGATGGTGTAGGTGGTCCAGTTCGGGTTGGTGAAGTCGGACCAGCCGGTGGTGCCGACCCGGTGGTTGACGACCACGTCGGCGATCGCCTTGACCCCCTTGCTCTTGAAGGCGCTGATCACGTTGGTCAGTTCGGCCGTGCTGCCGTAGCTGGAATCGAGCTTGTTCAGCTGGCGCGGCAGGTAGCCTTCGCGCGCGCCGGAGTCCGAGGGCGGCGGGAACCAGACGTGGGTGACGCCCAGGCTGCTGATGTCGGCCACGTTGTTGAGCAGGGTGTTGTACCAGTCGGGGCCGGCGTAACCCGCCGAATTCCAGTGGAAGCCTTGCAGCAGGATGGCGTTGCTGCCGCCGGCCTGCTGCGCCGGGGTGGCGGCGCCGGCCTGGCTTGCGGACAGCAGGATGCCTGCGGCCAGGGCGGCCGCGATTGCGTTCTTCATTGTTCTCCTCCGTTCATTGTACGTATTGGTTTCAGTACTTTTACTACGGGCCGGAGTTTTTGCGTGCGCACGTCTCGTCATCTCCGGTGCAGAGATTGTTGAGCGAGCCAAATTGTGTGTCAATCGAATTCAAGCTCGCTGTGTAGTTTTAATACTGGCGGCTTGATGTGAGGCAATGTGCTCAGTGTGCCCCGGGCGCTGGCTTGACGCGCTTGAAAGCCACGTCGAAGGCGCCTGCGTGCAGGCGGCCGGTTGGACTGCCGTCCTTCGCCATGTGCAGTTCGAGTTCGCGCGACAGCACGAACAGTTTGGTCGGCGAGCCGGGGGCGGCGTACAGCGGCTCGATCACGCCTTCGCGGATTCCCAGCACCAGTTTGCCCTTCTGTTCCGCGATCTCGAAGGTGCCGAGTCCCTTGATCTCGTAGGTGCCGAGCAGCGCCCTGCGCTTTGCCGGCGAGAGCTCTACCGCCTTGCGCATCGTGGTCTGGTTGCCGGGCCAGCGGTATTCGAAGGCAGCCGCGCGCAGGATGCTTTGCGCCAGCTCGGCGCCAGCATCGCCGTTGGTCATCACGACGATGCCGTCGCCGCGTTCGACGTAGGCGTACAGGGAGTTCTGGAAGCCCATGTTGCTGCCGCCATGGGTAAAGGCACGGTCGGCACCCTTGCCCTCGATTTCGAAGCCGAGCGCGTAACCGTTCTTCACCGGCGTGAGCATGGCGCGCGCCAGATCGGGCGGCAGCAGGACCCGCCCGGACGCCGGCGGCTGCTGGCCCTTGGCGGTGCGCTGCACGCCGATGGCGAAGCGCGCCAGGTCGCTGGGCGTGGTCCACAGGCCGGCCGCGGCCAGTTCCGGATAGGTGTAGGCGCCGCCCTTGTAGGGCTCGCCCTTGGCGTCGTGCGGCAGTGCGGCGCGCGGCAGCAGGGCCGCCGGCAAGGGCTGGGCGAAGGTGCTGTTTGCCATGCCGAGCGGCGCCAGCACGCTCGAGGCCACCAGCTCGCCGAAGGGCTTTTCGCCGGCGTCGATCATGGCCTGCTGGACCACTGTGTAGCCGCCGCCTGAATATTTCCATTCGGTGCCGGGCGCCGTTTCGATCCGCACCGGTTTGGTGTTCGCGGGCGGCGCGCCGTCCAGCACCTGCAGCAGGGTCGGCACCTTGGCGTCGTGCGCATAGCCGGGGAAGCCCGACACCGTGGTGCCGGCCGTGTGCGACAGCAGCTGGCGCAGCGTGGCATGCGTTCCCTTGGGGCCGGGCGGCAGCTTCCAGGTCGTCAGTTAGGTATTGATGTCGGCGTCGAGCGAGAGCTTGCCGGCTTCCACCATGCGCAGCGCGGCGAAAGCGGTAACCGGCTTGCTGATCGAGGCAGCCTGGAACAGCGTGTCCGGCGTGACCGGCTGTCCATCCTTGACGGCGACGCCGTAGCCCTTGGCCCAGGCGATCCTGCCTTCGCGGACGACGGCGATGCTGACGCCGGGCACGTGCAAACGCTGCATCTCGGCTTCGAGGGTGGTAGTGGGGACGGGTTTACCTTGCAAGGCGACGGCGGGGCGCAGGCCTTGTTCGATGCGGCGGCGGATGTCGCCGTCAGCGGCCTGGGCGGCGGTGCAGGTTAGTACTGCAGTGAGAAAAGCTAGAAGTTTCGCCGGTATGCTGAACATACGGACTCCATCAAGATGGTTATCTATTCGTTAACCATTATCGATGTGCAATATCTCTTCAGCAAGAAATATCTTTTTCACCTTACGAGGATTGAGGTTTCCGTTTCCTTTGTGATGCCACTTTTGGATTTTCAAGCCCCTTCATATATTTCCGTAGGTCGGCAATTAGTGATTCATGGACTGTCAACATGTTTTGCAAAGTAGACAAATCTAGTTCGCCAGGAATTTTAGGTTCGTCGCCCTTGTGTTGCGGCAGCGGCTCTGTAACTGCTGCAGCACGCCTGACCCGTACAAACCCTACCTCCACCCCAAGGAACTCCCCAATTCGGTTCAAGGTTGCCACCGTCGGATTTCCCTGTCCCAGCTCTAGCGCCTTGATGACGCGCGGGCTGACGTCGCGATGCTGTGCGAATTCCTCTTGCGTCATCCCGGAAATCGCTCGCATCTCTCGTACGCCTTCAGTGAGCGACAAGTTGGCGGCGGCGGCGGATTCCAGCAGTTGGTTGCGCCGTTCGCGGGCCTGAGCCTTATCCATCGGGTTTCGTTTGCTCATGATGGTCTGGATGCCAGAAGTTGGATGCGCTGCATTTTCAATGCTGGTTCGAGGAAGTCGACGATGTCCACGTCGACCTCGATAAAAATACTGGTCGAGAAAGAAATCAGTCGAACCCGCGCACCGGCAAGCTGGCATCCCGCTGGATCCAGTTGCGCGCCGAGTATGCGGTGCGCGCATCGGTCACATGCAAGGTGAACGCATGCCGCGACACCGGCGACCGGTTCGGCGCCGAGTAGTGCGGCAGCAGGCCGTGGAAGCACACCAGGCTGCCGGCCTTCGCTTCGAGCGGCACGGCGGTCGAATCGTCCGGCCACGGCGTGCTGTCGAGCTTTTCCATCGTGATCTGCTGGCCATCGCGCAGGAAGCGCTCGCGCAGCGGTCCGCGGTGGCCGCCCGGTTCGACCCACAGGCAGCCATTCTCGATGGTCGCGTCTTCCAGTGCGAACCAGAAGGTGGTCACGCTGATCGGCGTGGAATCGAAGAAGGTCGCGTCCTGGTGCCAGCGTACTTCGCCGCCGATGCCGGGCTGCTTGAAGATGTACATCGACTGCCAGACCTGCGGCTGTTCCAGGCCCAGATCGCGCGCCACCGCCGCCAGTTGCGCATCGCGCGTAAACGCTTCGAACACCGGATCGAGGTCGTGCATGGCGTGGCCGATCTTGTTGATCGACAGGGCCTTGGCCTGCTTCAGCTGGCCGTTGGCGTCGAAGGCTTCCTCTTCGAAGAAGCAGCGCACGGTATTGTCCGAGCCGAGGAACCAGGCGTCGCTGGCGTTTTCCTGGTCGCGCGTGGTGAAGACGGCGCGCGATTCCGCCGGGTCGAAGGCATCGACGATTTGTTCGGCACGGGCGCGCAGGCCTGCGATCGCATCGGGCGATTTGAAATTCGGGATGACGATATAGCCGTCGCGCTGGTACTGCGCGCGCTGTTCCTGGGTCAGCATGGTGGTGAAGTCTCCGTTGAACGAGCGCGTATTTTACGACGCCGCCACCGTCCAGCCGCCATCCGCATACACCCGCTCATCGTCGAGATACACCGCATCGGTCACCACGAACACGTCGATGTGGTAGCGCGCATCCTTGCGCTTGAAGCCGGGTTTCGCATACACGCCATGCTTGGCGCCCAGCGACAGGTGGATGCCGCACATGCGCTCGTAGGTGCCGATGTCGTCGACGCGGCGCTCGCGCGTAAAGGCGCGGTTCATGCCGAAGCCCAGCTCGCGCACCCAGACCTCGCCTTCGTCGCGGCGGATGATGTCCAGCACCTGCTGGAATTCGGGCGTCACGTTTTCCGCATCGACCACGCGGCCGCGTTCGATCACCAGCGTGATCGGCGCAGCCGGGCGGTTCACCAGGTAAGAGGTATCGCCGAACACGTGGACCTGGGCGCGGCCGCTGACGGCTTCGAGATCCTGCGCCTCGGTGAACACTTCGCCGATCGGGAACTGGCCGCCCACATTGTTCATCGCGCTGTAGTCGCCGACGTTCAGCTTGGCCGATTCCAGCGGCGAGTCGAACACCAGCACGGCATCGCCGCCATGCACCTCGGCGCGCCTGGCCACGTCGATGCGCGCCTTCAGGGCATGGCCGACGCCGCGGAAGTACTGCGGGTCGTAGGCCAGGGCTTCGATGTAGTGGTCGCCCTGCGTCCCCGGCATGCGCGACAGGTGCACGTGCTCGATCACCTTCAGGCCCAGCTTGAACAATTCGACGCGCAGGCGGAAGCCGTCGAGGCGGAAGTTGGTCGACTGCACCAGCACCACCAGGTCGCCCGCCGTGTAGTCCTTGAAGGCGGCCAGCACGGTATCGGGCGTGACGCTGTCGAAGTCGATGAAGACGGCCTCGGGCAGGTTGCGGCGGTAGGCCTCGACCAGCGCGCGCGACAGGCCGGTGCGCCCGTCGAACACCACCAGTGCGCGCCGTTCCGGGCCATGTTCGAGCGCGATCGCCAGCACGTCGCGCAGGTGCGCGGTGGCGGCGTCGATGGCGGAGGCGGGCAGGTCGGCGGTGGAAAGCGCGGTGGCGGTCATGGCGTCAAAACGGTGGGAAGCAACCCGTCATTATAGCCTTGCCGCGGCGGTCCCGAGCGGCCACGGCGCAGCTTGCGGCAGCTCACGGACGCCAGCCCGGCTTTGCTGCACAGTTTGCCTGCGGGAGGTCTTATCATGTTGATTCTAAAGGGAAAATTTCCTATTCTTAATTTCCTGTCCTTGCTGCTGGCGCTGATGCTGGCCGCGGTCCCGTCTGCGCGCGCGCTGGAAGTGAAATCGGGCACGCGGGCGCCGGAGGTCGTCGCGACCGAGTTCTACGGCTGGTATCTGGAAGCCCTGAGCGCCGACCAGGACCCCCTCAGCGACCGCTACGATACCTTTACCCGCTATGTGGCCACGGAGCTGGCGGCGCGGCTGGTCGAACGCCTGCAGGCTGGCCGCTTGCCGCAGCGCGATTACTTCATCCAGGCCGCCAGCTACCGGCCGGCCTGGCAGCGCAGCGTACGGGCCGCCACGGTGCGCCAGCGCGCGGGCACGGCGGATGTCCTCGTCACTTTGGGGGATGCCAGCGACGACGCCGGCCCGCGCCAGATGCTGGCGCTATCGATGGTGCTCGAGAACGGCGTGTGGAAGATTCGCCAGGTTGCGGCCGTCGATGCGTCCAGAAGTTCCGCTGAACAGCCCGTCATTTGATCCGTGAAGCACCGCCCCGCGCTCCTTTCGTGAACGGGGCGCCGCGCCCCCCATGCCGGCGCTATGATTCCAAAAGGATAACGAGCGGGGGCGACGGCAAACCCAATGGCATACCGATGGGAAACACCAGCCAGCGTCTGGCTGGAAGACGAGAACAGCGGCCAGTTCGAGCTGGCTGCCAGCGAAGGGCTGGGGCGGATCGACTGGCGTGCCCATGCGCGTGGACGCATGGCCGACTTCGCGCACCTGCTCGGCGCCTCGCTGCCACGCTGCGCGAGTGAAGACGGCAGCGAAGGCTGCGAGCACTCGCCCATCTATCCTGAAGGCTTCTCTTTTTGCCCCACCTGTGGACGTCCACTCGAACGCCTGGCCGGCAGCGCCCGGCGCGGTCCCGACTGGTGGGGCCCGCATGCGGACCAACTGCTGCCGCGCCACGTGCCGCATGGCCTGCCGGTGACCTCGCTGCCGCTCGGCGACAGCCTCGAGGAACGTCCCGCCGCGCCCAGTATCGGCCGCTTCGACGCCTCGATGCCGCCGCCGCCGAACGCGCAATGCGTTTTCATCGCCGCCGGCTACGGTTTTCCGGAACAGCGCCTGCTGGCCCTGGCGCCGGGCCGCGGCGTGCTGCAGTACTGGGACCCGCTCGGCGAGCTGTGGCACGTGCTGGTGCCGGAAGAGGGCACGGCCGAACTGCGCTTCGGCGCTTCCGATTACGGCTGGCTGCCGGCATTGGCCCCGCAGCGCGGCGAAGTCGGCCTGGTGCCGACCGCCCAGGGCCTGTACCGCCTGTGGTTCAACCCGATCAACGAAACCTACCGTCTCGAACCGGTGCTGGCTGCGCCGCTGGCTGCCGCGCCGGGCGCGATGCGGCGCCAGCTGGCCTGCCTGGTGCGCGGGAATGCCGGCGTGCTGGTGCTGTGTTCGCTGGACGCGGACCTGGCGCCCGGCCCCCAATACGAATGCGGCGCGCTGCCGCTGTCCGGCTGGAGCCGCCCGATCGGCTACGACGGCCAGCTGTTCTGGCTGCACGACGAAGGCCAGTTGCTGTGGCGCCCGGGCGAGGCGCCGCGCTTCCTGCCCTGGCCCGATACCTGGCTGCCTCGCCAGCAGTTCGGCGGACCGACCCTGAGCCGTGACGGCCGCATGTGGCTGATCGGGCACGACGGCCAGTCCTACTGCTTCCTCGAACTCGGCGTCGACAAGCCGCAGCGCGAACCGATCGACGGCGCGCGCCTGGGCTTTGCCAACCTGCTGTTCCGGCGCGGCCATCCGGTGGTCGACGAGCCCTGGTCCGGCGAACACGTCGAAGATCAAAATGAGGACGATTCGCTGGTGCTGCCGCTGCTGCGCAGCTTCAACAACAACCGCGCCCAGCCCAGCGGGCTGGTGCTGCGCTTCCACAAATACACCGGCCGCGCCGAAGACGCGCTGGCCGATCGCGTGATCGCCCGCACCACCGTCGAATGGATAGGCCGGCGCAACGTCATCCTCGACGAGATCGCACGCCTGTCGCGTCCGCTCGAGTGCCTGCCCTTCGTGTACGCCAACCACCTGTGGCTGCACCACCCAGACTGGAACCGGATCCGCGGCTGGCACCTGGAAGAGCTGTCGTGAGGCGCGCGCTCGCTGTACTCATCCTGCTCGCGGCAAGCCTGCCGGACCTGGCCTTCGCCATCCCGCACGTGGTGCTGGTGCAGAACTCGGGCTGGATGGAGCCCTTCTACAGCGACCCACAGTCGGCCTTCAAGCCGCTGGTGACGGAACTGGTCAGCAGCGTGGTCCAGCCCGGCGATGCGCTGGTGCTGGCCGCCTTCAACCAGTCGCTGCCCGGCGCTCCCTCGCCGCGTGCCTTGCTGTCCGAACAGGTCGATGCGAAGTCGGTGCATGGCCACGTGCAGGCCGCGCTGCAAGGCCTGGAGACGGCGAGGAAGCCCGGCGGCCAGGCGCTGGCCGACACCGACCTCGGCGAGGCCGTCGACGCCGCCCTGAACCGGGTGCTGGCCGGCAAGCCAGGACTGGTCTGGCTGGTGACGAACAACCGCAACAGCCCCAACAACGACCAGGCGACCGCCCAGCGCAACCGCGAGTTCTATGCCCTGATCCACCGCGGCGCCGCGATCGACAAGGCGTTGGCCTTCCCGCTGCGCATGCCGGTCAAGGGCGCGCACTACAGCGCGAACGGCTTGATGGTGTATGTGTTCGCGGCTGGGAAGGAAGGCAGCCGCGCCCTCGATGCGCTGCTGGCATCCGGCCGCGTGCAGCGCGTGATCACCGAGCCGCCGGCGCGCCTGAAACCGCTCGACCGCGACACCGTGCGCCTGGTACCGCGCCGCGTCGAAGGCGCGCCCGGCGTGGCGCTGGCGATGGATGCCGGCGGCCGCCTGCACGCCGACGTCGAACCGGATGCGGTGGCGCCCGGCACCCGCATCCAGTGGCAGCTCGAGAACACGATCTACCCGTACACGATCGCCGGCGCCACGCTCAGCGCGCGTTCCATGCTGGCCGGCGAAAACCGCCCGATCGAACTGGCACGCCACGCCGTGCAGCAGCTGGCGCCGGGCAAGGCCGAGCCGCTGGCTTCCAGCATGCAGCTGCCGGTCGCGAAACTGCCCGGCAAATGGTCGATGGAAGCCCTGCAGTCCGCCGGCTCGGCCTATGTGCTGCCCGGTCGGATCGAGCTGCACCTGGCCGGCCAGAAGCTGGTGCTGTCGCAGGCCTTCCGCGAGCGCATGGCGGCGCTGTTCCCGGGCGATCCGCTGCCGGAGATCTTCACGCCGCCCGCCGAGATCCAGGCATCGACCGCGGTGCTGCCGCTGGAAGTGCGGGTGCATTACGGTTCCGGGCCGCTGCTGGCCGCGATTGCCGGTGCCCTGGCCCTGCTGGCGGCCGGCGCCGGTGCCGCTTACGCCTATGGCCGGCCGCGCCGCGTGCAGCTGACGGTCGAGGACGAACTGCGCACCGTGCACACGCGGGCGGGTGCGACGCAACCGATCTACGACAAGGCGGGCCAGCAGGTGGCCAGCCTGAAGACGACGCTGTTCGGCCACCAGTTGATCGACCTGCGCGAAGGCGCCCAGGTCAGGCTGGGACGATGAGCCACCTATAAAAAATACACCCGAGAGGACCCCATGCAAGACCAGAAAACAGCCCCGCCCGTGACCGACCCCGGTTTCAAGCTGCCGGGCCAGACCCAGCAGACCAGGCCCCAGGACCCGCTGCCGAAGACGGCGCCCGACACCGCCAACCAGCCGGTCGAGATCGCGCCGGGCGGCGCCACCAATCCCAGCGCCGCGCCGCTGCGCGATACCTCGGGACGCGACCTGGCCATCGGCGGCGCGGTGTTCCTGGTGCTGCTGGTGATTTACTTCTTCGTGCGCAACGCCTACGTGCACCACCTGGTGGTCAGGCGCGTGGCGCCGTCCTCGGCCGGCAGCGCGGGCTGGCTGATGTTCGTCGGGCTGGCCTTCCTGTCCTTCGCGGCGGTACTGGCGATCATCAACGCCGCCAAGTACCTGACCCTGGCGATCACGGGGCCGCTGGTCGTCATCGGCGTGGTGGCCCTGATCGCAGCACTCTTCATTGGCCGCCGCTGAGCGCCAGCAAGGAAACGATATGGCAGATTTTCCCGATCCCTCTTCGCTGAATAATAAAGCCGAGCTCAAGGTCGACCTGCGCCCGACGCTCTTCATCGGCGCCGGCGGCACCGGCATGGAAGTCATGATGCGCATCCGCCGCCGCATCCTGTCGGCGGTCTGGAACCGCCAGCATCCGACCCGCGTGGAGTCGATCGCCGACTTCCCGGTCGCGCGCTTCCTGCACTTCGACCTCGACAACCAGGCCATCATCGACGAAGGCAAATCGCAGCAGACCGACCCCTGGTTCGAACTCGTGAAACTCTCGGACGAGGAACGCCTGGTCGAGCCGCTCGACCTGCCGCAATACCACGAGTCCGACGACAGCCTGGCGCGCTTCCCCCTGATCGAAAAATGGATGCCGCTGCGGCCCAAGAAGCTGCGCTCGCTGGGCATCGATCCGTCGAAAGGCGCGGGCCAGATCCGCGCGCTGGCGCGGCTCTACTTGTTCGACAAGTATCCGAAGCTGCGGGGACGCATCAAGGGCGCGCTGAACTTCCTCAGTTCGAACGCCGGCATCGAGCGCAAGGAGAATTACCAGCGCCTGGGCCTGCAGGTCGACACGAGCAAATTCCGCATCGTCGTCATCGCCTCGAATGCCGGCGGCACCGGGGCCGGCAGCGCCATCGACCTGGGCTGGATCGCCAAGGCCATCGCGCGCCAGGAGGTGTCGGACAGCCAGGTCGACCTGGTGATGTTCCTGCCTTCGGGCTACGCGAAGGCCAACAAGGAGCGCACCGAAGCGAATGCCTACGCGACCTTGATGGAGCTGGAAACCACGATGCGCGACATGAACGCGCGCGTGCAGTGGATGGACCCGGACAGCGTGGTCGGACGCGGCGCGCCTTTCGACGACGTCTATTTCGTCGACACCGCCAACCTGGCCAACAAGGCGACCCAGGACGTGAAGGACGTCTACCAGATGGTGGCCGACACCCTGTTCGAAGACTTCGCCTCGGCCGACTTCGCCAACCGCAAGCGCTCGGTGGCGGTCAACCAGCAGCAGCACAAGCTCGGTCCCTACAACCCGCGCGTGCCGGAGCAGCGCTTCGGCGACATGCGCCTGTCCTACTCGAAGGTGTATTCGGCCTTCGGCCAGGCGGTGCTCGACACCCAGCAAAGCCTGCGCGACGACATCCGCGCCTACGAGCTGGCGGCGCTGATGGTCAAGGCTTTCTTCGGCCTGGCCAGCACCGACGGCACTGCCGCGCGCCGCGCCACCGATGCGGAGCGCGACAGCTTCATGCGCGAGCAGATGGCCATGGGGGAGCACCCGTTCTCGGAGTTCCCCGACTTCCGCAAGGGCACGGTGGACGTCACGCCTTTCCAGGAATACGCGCTGACCGACATGCTCCTGATGGACAAGGACCAGCGCTCGCTGCTGGAGCGGGTCGAGAGCAAGGTGCAGGTCGAGATCGACCGCATCATGGCATCCTACGATTTGAAGCTGTGGCGCGAGAAGGTGGTCGAGCTGCTGCCCAACCTGGAGCGTGACGCCATCCGCGAAGCCGGCGCCACCGCCGAGACCAGCGAAGACCGCATCAAGCGCCACACCGGCGAGCTGCTGGCCAACCTGCGCCTGAACGTGCGCGGACGCCTCTACATGCTGCTCGACGACCGCAAGCAGGGTGGCCTGGAGTTCGTGCTGTCGCTGCTGGAGCAGGTAAAGGCAAGACTGGCGCAGCGCGACCTCGCCAACGCCCAGCGCAACGGCAAGCGTTACCGCGACATTCGCGATGCCCTGCGCACGCGCCAGGTCGAGGAATCGCTGAACAACCTGTCGCAGGCCGCGGGCCGTTTGTTCGGCAAGGATGCGCAGGCGCGCGAGGTGATGAACCATCTGAAACGCGACATCGCCGACTACCTGCGCTTCCACCTGCTGGCGGTGGCGTCCGGCCAGGCGATCGACGTCATGAACAATATGTCGGCCTGGCTCGGCAACCCGCAGGGCACCGACGAACACGGGCAGGCGCAGTGGAGCGGCATCGCCGGCGAATTCCAGGAAGGCCGCCGCTCGGTGCAGGCCATGCTGGCGGCCTGCGACCAGCGCATCGGCCAACTGTGCGCCGATGCCCGCCACGAGCACGCCACCTACATCAAACTGGCCAGCGATGTGCTGCCGCAGCCGGTCAAGCTCACCAGCGACGTCAGCGGCTGGGCCGAAGAGGTGCTGCTGGAATTCGGCGGCTCGGCCAGGCTGTTCCCGCAACTGGGCGACGAGCGCCTGCGGGCGGATCTGCTGCTGAAACTGTTCCGTCGCGCGCAAACCCAACTCTCGAGCATGCAGGCGCAGGGCCTGGAGCCGGCACAGGCCGTCGATCCGCTGCTGGAGCGTTTGAACGCGATGTCGCCTACGGCGCGCCACCGCGTGTTCAGCGAATGGATACGCAGCAGCATGCCCTGGATTAACGCGCGCTTCTCGGCCGAGTTCACACCCAGCGCCGACCAGTTCAAGTGCTTCGTCGGCGTCGGCGACCCAGGCGCCTGGCGCAAGCTGGAGCCGGAGATCCGCGCGGCGGTGCCGACCGGCTTCCTGCACGGCGACGCGGTCGCCATCGTCAACACCGGCGTCTCAGGTAGGGCGGTCTGCTACATCGAGCTGTCCGGCTATCCGATGACGGTGCTGCGCGGCCTGCCGACCTGGCGCGCCTCCTACCAGATCGAGAACCCGAAGATCCCGACGCACCTGCACTTCGATTCGACGCGCTTCCGCCATCCGATCTCGCCCTCGATGGATGAGCTGAACCGGCTGGCCGACGATTACGAATGGTTCCTGCAGGCCGTGGCGCTGGGCGTCATCCGGCGCAAGCAGGACGCCGGCGACCGCGAAGCTGCCTTCCAACCACGCGGCCAGTACCTGTTCGAGGTCGAGCAGGGTTCCGGCGAATGGCTGCAGATCGGTAACGAGTACGCGATCCGCTCGAACGGCCTGCCGCCTTATTACCGCGAGCAGGTGATCGCCGCCGTGCGCCAGCGCCTGGGCACGATGGGGCCCTATCGCCTGGCGCTGCTGGCCGCGCTGATGCGCCATTACCAGTTGCGCGTGTACGAGCCCAAGCTGGAAGTCGACGAGACCGGCGCCCAGCTGCCTTCGCCCTCGCTGCCGACGATTACCGCGCGGCGCCTGTACGAGCAGTGGATGCGGCGCGCCGCCAGTCTGCATCCGGAACTGTCGCCGGCCCAGGTCGAGGCGGCGCTGGCCCAGCTCGACCTGTGGAGCGAGGTCGTGCCGGATTCGGCCAGCGACGCCTACCACTGGGAAGTCGAGCGCCCGGGCGACAAGCGCACGATCCGGCCCGAGTTCCTGGCCAGCGAGGCGCGCGCCCTGCAGGCGCTGGAGCGGCGTTCGGCATCGCCGGCAGCGATGGCGCCGGGCCTGGTGGCCGGCATGGAGCAGGGCGGCGGCGCCCCGGCGACTATCGTCAGCCCGAGCATGCAGCCGATACAGGCCGGCACCGACCTGCATCCGGCGGTGGCCAGCCCGGCCGCTTTCGTGGTCGGCGCGACCCCGATGGCGGCGCGCTTCAAGCTGTTCGTGAACGGCGCCCAGCGCGGACCGTATGCGCTGGAAGAGGTGGCGCAGATGCTGGCGCGCGGCGAGATCGACGGCGGCACGCGCATCTGGAACATGCAGTGGAACCCACGCCAGGACAAGTGGAAGACGGTCGGCGAGATCCCGGAACTGGCGGCGGCCTTCGACACCGCGATCCCGGACCCCGACGACGGCATCCCGGACCCGGAATAAAGGCGCACCGTGCACGACCAGGCAATCTACCGATGCATCAACGAAGCCTGCGGCCGACCGGCGCCGCGGCCCGTGAACTACTGTCCCTGGTGCGGGACTGCGCAGGCGCGCGCGGGTACGCAGGCGCCTGGCGTGAACGCGCCGCCGGCATCGTCCACGGTCTCCGCGGCGGCGGCCGCAGCGGCTGCCGGCGCAAGCGCCGCCGCCGCGCTGTCCGGCTGGTCGGACGCGCCGCCGGAGTTGCCGTCGGCACCGGCTGCCGCGGTGCCGCCGCCACCCGCATCGCCTGCCGCGCCAGCTTCGTCAGCGTCGTCGGCCGCAACAGCCGCAGCAGCGTCAGCAGCCGCGCAGCGGCCGATGGCCACCCCGAGCGCAACCGATTTCGGCCGCAGCGGCAAACCCGGCGCAAGCGGTCCGTCAGCGCCGCCACCGCCACCGCCGCGCCAGGAAGTGCCGCGCCCGCCGCTGGCCGCCCACCCGCCGCAGCGCTCGCCGATCCGGCTGCGCTGGTGGATCCTGGCGCTGGCCCTGCTGTGGGGTGTGTGGCTGGTCGCCAAGCCCTCGTCGAAGAAGATCGAGCGCCAGATCGATGCCGCCATCGCCCTGGCGCGCGAGTGCAAGGGCAGCGAGGCCCAGGCCCAGCTGATCGCCCTGCGCAAGACCCGCGCCTCGCAGGAACAGCTGCAGCGCCTGCAGCAGGCCCTCAACGACGAAGCGGCCAAGTGCACCAGGCGGCGCCAGCGCAGCAAGGCCTGGAGCGATGCCAGCAACGGCGTCGAGGCGGCACTGGCGGCGGCCAGCTGGGACAAGGCGAGGACGCGCCTGCAAGCTTTTACCAAACGCTGGGGCGAGGACGAGGACACGCGCGCGCTCAAGGAGCGGATCGAGACGGCAAAGCGTGATGCCGCCCACCCGCTGGCGGTGCCGCGCAGCGCCGTCGGTTCCTCCGGCGGCGGCGCGACCGGCGCCGGTGGCGGACGGGCGTCGCAGGCCGCGGCCGAATCCGCCCGCAACCTGATCCAGAGCGCCGAGCGCGACCTGGACCGCGGCGATTACGGCGCCGCGGCCGACAAGATGACGCTGTGCCTCACCATGGTCGACGCCGGCAACCCAGCGTGCCGGGCACTCAAGACCCAGGCCGAGCAGCAGGCGAAATTCCAGTAAGCGGCATGCAATAAGCGGAAAGGAGGTGCAACGTGAAGCGCATATCGATCATCGCCCTGGTGCTGGCCACCTTGCTGGCCGGCTGCAAGGAGTCATCCACCGAGGGCATGGGACCGGCCCAGCAGGCCGGCAAGGCGGTCGACGAGGCCGGCGCCAGGGTGCAGAACGCGGTCCAGGACCAGGTGGCGAAAGCCGACGAAGCCGCCGAGCGGGCGCGCGAAAAGGCGAAGGAAGCGGCGGCGCAAGCCAGGGACAACCTGGACCGGGCAACCGCCAAGGTCGGCGAAAAAGTCGAAAAAGCCGGAGAAAAGATGCAGGAGGCGGCGCGCTAGGTCAGGAGACCGCGCGCAACTCCGGCCATGGACCCTGCACCACCGACAGCTCCACGTTGCCGGCGCGCCAGGCAGCCTCGATGTCCTGCTCGATCTGCTCCATGCTCATGCTGTGATTGCCGGTCAGGCGCTGCACGCCGTAGGCGCGGTTGCGGCCATGGCCCTTGGCCAGGTAGAGCGCCATGTCGACCAGGTTGACGGCGCGTTCCCAGGACATCGTCTTGCCGCCGGGCGCCAGCGGGAAGGGCGCGAAGCCGATCGAGACGTTCACCGACAGCGTCGTGCCCTGGTACTCGATGGTGCGGGCGGGGATGCCGTTCAGCAGGCGGCGCGCCACGTCGTCCAGGCTGCTGCGCGGGACCGCCGGCAGGAAGGCCAGGAATTCCTCGCCGCCCCAGCGCACGATCATGTCGGTTTCGCGCAGGATTTCGCGCAAGGCGTCCGAGATCTCGCGCAGCACCGCGTCGCCGGCGCCGTGGCCGTAGGTGTCGTTGATGTGCTTGAAGTGGTCGACGTCCATCAGGTAGAGCGCGCTGACCGTCTCTTCGTTCGCGGCGGCTTGTGCGATGCCTTCCTGGCCGCGCATGAATTCCTGGAAGTGGCGGCGGTTGTACAGGGCGGTCAGCGGGTCGCGCGCGCTCTGCTGCTTGAGCTCCAGGTTCTTTTCCTCGAGCTGGGCATTGGTCTGGCGCACCTTGCGGTACAGGAAGGAGACGATCACCGCCGACAGCGCGAACACCAGCGCCAGCAGCCACCAGATGCGCTGCTGCAGGCGACGGTTGTCGAGTTCGGTGCTCTTGACCTGGTTTTCCTGGCGCAGCAGCGCGATCTGGCGCTGGCGCTTGTCGGCCTCGTACTTTTCCTGCAGTTCCATCACGGCCTTCTGGCGGCGCGTCTCGAACAGCTCGTTCGACAGCGTGCGCTCGCGGTGGTAGGCCTGCAGGGCACCCGTCAGGTCGCCGGCATGCTCGAGCGCTTCGCCGTATTCGGCCAGGACCGCCTGCAGATCCGGCTTGTTGCCCGACTTCTCGTACCAGGCCATGCCCTCTTCGAAGCTCTTCTTGCCATCGGCCATGCGGCCCATCGCCAGGTACACCTGGCCGATGTTCACGCGTGCGGTCGCGATCGAACTCTCGTCGTTGATCACCTGCGCCTGTTCCAGCGCCTGCTGGGCGGTGGCCAGGGCGTTGCGGTAATCCTTCAGCTTCAGGTAGCAATCCGACAGGTTGACCAGCGAGATGGCGATCATCGGGCCGGCGTCGATCTTGCGTTCCAGTTCGACGGCGGCCTGCAGGGCCTTCAGGCCGCGCTGCACCTGGCCGGAATCGATCGCCAGCGCGTACTCGGTATTCTTCAGCATCGCCATGCGGCCCGGCGAATCGAGGCTTTTCGCGGCCCGGTAGGCCTCTTCCAGCGTGTCGAAGCCCTTGTCGTGCTCGCGCATCTGGTTGTACAGGTAGGCCAGCGCATTGAGGGCGATCGCGATCAGTTTCGGATGGTCGCTTTGGCGCGCCAGCGTGGCCGCAGCCTGCAGCTTGCTCAGCGCCATCGGGAAATTACCTTCCTCGGCATAGGACTGGCCGGAGCTGATCGTCACCCGCACCCGCAAGGCCATGTTGGGGCTGTTCGTTGCCAGCTTTTCCGCCTGCCAGACCAGTTCGTGCGACTGCAGCCGCTCATTCATGCTGAACAGCACATAAGCCTTGGTCAGCATGCCCAGTGCGATGGTCGTGTTGTCGCCATGCTGCCGGCCGAGTTCGATCAGTTCATCGCACAGCTTGCTCGCCAGCGCGTGGTGACCGAGGCTGTCATGGGTATTGCAGGCCAGAGCGAGATAATGCGCCCGTTCGGCCAGCGGTGCGGCGCGGCTTTCCTGCTCTACCTGGGCTAACTGGGGCAGGGCGCGCAAGGGGGTGAAACGGCTGACGTCCTCGATCGCATCGAGGCGCTGGGCGAGCGGCAAGGGGGCATCGGCCAGGGCCAGACTGGAGGCCATTGAAAGCGCCGCCAGCAGCGCGCGGCTGCGGTGCTTGTGCGATGCGCGATAGTGGCCTGCCAACATAGTTCCCCAAGGACTGTCGATTGCGTCCCACCGGGGACTCAACCAAGTATTGTACGCCGCTTGCTGCAGAGAAATACATCTTTTCCAAGGTATATGCGAAAAAGATACAGATGTATTCCTGGAACTTATAGGCTGTATAGTCAGGCGCTATTCGCTTTTCGAAACCGCAAGTTGTTGCAGCAGATAGAGGCGCTGATACAGGCCGCCCTCGATGCGCATCAGGTCTTCATGGCTGCCGGCTTCGCTGATGCGGCCATGGTTCAGCACGATGATGCGGTCGGCGTCGCGGATCGTCGACAGGCGGTGCGCGATGGCGATCACGGTGACCTTGCCGCGCAGGCCGACCACGGCCTGCTGCACGATCTGCTCGGTCTGGCTGTCGATGCGCGAGGTGGCTTCGTCGAGCAGCAGGATGCGCGGCTTGCCGGCCAGGGCGCGGGCGATTGCGATCAGCTGCTTCTGGCCGGAAGACAGGCGCGAACCGCCTTCGCCGAGCGGTGTGTCGTAGCCTTGTTCCAGCGCCGCGATGAAGTCGTGGGCGTGGGCCGCGCGCGCTGCCGCTTCGATGGCGTCCTGCGGCAGGCCGCGTCCCATGTCGATATTCTCGCGCGCCGATGCCGCCAGCAGGAAGGGATCCTGGGGCACCAGGCCGACTTCATTGCGGAAGCGCTCGTTGGCGATGCCGGCCAGCGGCTCGCCGTGGATCTCGATGCTGCCCTGCTGGACCGGGTAGTAGCGCAGCAGCAGCGACAGCAGGGTCGACTTGCCGCTGCCGGTGTGGCCGACGATGCCGAAGAAGGCGCCCTGCGGGATCTCGAGCGACAGGTGGTGCAGCACGGTGACGCCATCGACGTAGCCGAAGCTCAGGTCGCGCACCCGTACCGCCGGCGCATTGGGGTCGTCGACCGGGGTGTCGGCCGGCCGGCCGCCGCTGCCGCTGCGCATGCCGTGTTCGGGCGCATTCGCTTCGTCGAGCAGGGTCGCCACGCGCGCGGTCGCCACCACCGCCTGCTGCAGGCCGCTGAACTGCATCGTGATCTGGATGAGGGGTTCGACCACCCGCGCGATATAGCTGATGAAGGCGTACAGCACCCCGACCTCGACCGCGCCCATGCTCTGGCGGCCGAAGCTGAAAATCACCACCGCCAGCAGGATCACGTTGAGGAAGTCGAGCGCGGGGCGCAGCAGGAATGCGTTGGCGCGCAGTTCGGCCACGCGCGCCGTGTAGTGCTGGTCGTTGGTGGCTTTGAAACGCTCGCCGAAGCGGTGCTGGGCATTGTTCGCCTGCAGCACGCTCATGCCGCCGATCGATTCCGCCATCTGGGCGTTGATGTCGCTGCGCAGGGCGCGGGCGCGGGTGACGGCCGGCGCGGAAAGGCGCTGGTACAGCCAGATGATGCCCAGCACGGCCGGCAGCAGGGCCAGCACGATCAGCATCAGGTGCCAGTCCAGCCAGGCCATCGCGATCGAGGTCCCGACCAGCACGATGGTGGAGTCGAGGATCACGAACAGCACCTGGATGTACAGGGTCTTGACGGCCTCGGTGTCGTTGGTGACGCGGCTCACCAGCTGGCCGGTGATGGCGCGGTCGAAGAAGGCCATCGGCAGGCGCAGCACGTGGCCGTAGACCCATTCGCGCAGGCGCTGCACCGAACGCATCGCCAGGCCGGACAGGCGTACCAGCTGCAGGAAACGGATCCACGATGCCGCCCAGCCGGTCACCAGCACGCCGCCCAGCAGCAGGGCCATGCGGGTCCAGTCCAGGTGATGCGGCAGCAGGTGTTCGTCGATCAGCTTCTTGCCCAGCAGCGGCCCGAGCACTTCGAGCGCCGCCGCCAGGATCAGCCAGCCGGTGGCCCAGCCCAGGTGAGCGCGGTCCGGGTGCGCGGCGCGGCGCAGCAGGCCGGCCGCTTGCCTGGCCTGGGCCGGCGTGGTTTTCTCTTTAGACTGCATCGAGGCTGGCCTCCAGTTGTTGATAGCGCCACTGGCTGGCATACCAGCCGTCGCGCGCGAGCAGGGCCTCGTGGGTGCCGGATTCGGCGATGCGGCCATCCTTCAGCACGACGATGAGGTCGGCCTTGACCACGGCCGACAGGCGATGGCTGGCGATCACCGCCGACAGTTCCGGGCGGTTCACGCGCAGCTCGTCGAGGTGTTCGAGGATGCGGGTTTCGGTGCCGGTGTCCACCGCGGACAGCGCGTCGTCCAGCAGCAGCAGCGGGCTTTGCGCCAGCAGCGCGCGCGCGATCGCCACGCGCTGGCGCTGGCCGCCGGACAGGGTGATGCCTTTTTCGCCGACCGGGGTGTCGTAGCCGTCCGGGAAGCGCAGGATGTCGTCGTGGATGTCGGCCATTTTCGCCGCATGCTCGATCTCGGTACGCGACGCGCCCGGATAGCCGAGGGCGATGTTCTCGGCAATCGACGCCGAGAACAGGAAGGATTCCTGCGGCACCCAGCTGATCCCGGCGCGCAGCGTGGCGAGCGTGTATTCGTCGAGGCGGTGCCCGCCCCAGGTCACCAGTCCGTGCTGGGGCTCGGCCTGGCGCAGCAGCACGCGCAGCAGGGTCGACTTGCCGGCGCCGGTGGCGCCGACCAGGCCCAGGGTTTGGCCCGGCTGCAGGCTGACCGAGACCTGCTTCAGGGCCGGTGTCTGCTGGCCGGTATAGGCAAAGCTGACATCGCGCAGCTCCAGCGGGCCGCGCCGCAGCTGGGCGATGGTGCCGTGGTCGTCGATGGTGAGCGGGGCGTCCAGCAGCGGCTGCAGGCGCGCCAGCGCGGCGCGTCCGCGTTCGATCAGGGACAGCACCCAGCCGGCCGCGAACATCGGCCAGATCAGCTGCCCGAGGTACATCGTGAAGCTGGTCAGCGAACCGATGGTGAGCTGGCCGTTCCACACCAGGTAGCCGCCCAGGCCCAGGGTCAGGCCGGTGGCGGCGGTGAGGGTCAGGCCAACCGCCGGCTCGTAGGCCGCTTCCCACTTTTGCGCCGTCAGGCTGGCATCGGCCGCGCGCGCAGCCAGTTCGCCGAACTGTTTCGCGCTGCGCTGCTCGAGGCCGAGGGCGCGCAGGGTGCGCACGCCGGACAGCGTTTCCTGCACGTGGTCGTTGAGCGCCGAAAAGCGCTTCAGGGAATCGCTGGAGGCGGTATGGATATGGCTGGAGATATGCCAGAAGGCCAGCGCCATCAGCGGGAAGGGCAGCAGGGCGATCAGGGTCAGGCGCCAGTCGACGCCGAGGAACATGATGCCGAGCACCATGACCAGGGTCAGCGTACCGTCGAAGCCGGCCAGCATCGCTTCGCCGGCGGCCTGCTCGATGGCGTCGATGTCGTTGGTGGCGAGCGCCATCAGGTCGCCGGTGCGCTGGCGCTGGTAGAAGGCCGGGCCCTGGTTCGAGAGGCGCGCGTACAGCCGGGTGCGCAGTTCGACGCCGAGCCGGTAGGCGGCCGAATACAGGCGCAGGCGCCAGGCCACGCGCAGCACGTAGATCGCCAGGCCCAGGCCGAGCAGCTGCAGCAGCTGGATGGTGAGGTCGTGACCTTGCAGGCGGTGCGCCGCGAGGGCGTCGATGGTGGCGCCGACCTTGCGCGGCACCAGCACCGAGCACAGGGCGACGCCGAACAGCATCACCGCCGACGACGCGTACGAACGCCAATGCCGGCGCACGAAGCCGCCGATCAGCCTAGCCAAACCCATTGCGTGTCCTGTTCTTCGTTCGTGTTGCGAGGACCGCTACTGTACTATTTTTGCCAGCCTGCTGCAGGCGGAGCGGGCGCGGCGTGCCCGCTTATTTCTTGCGCGATGCGCGCGATGCCTTCGGTGGCGTGACTTGCGGCGTAACCGGCGGCAGTTCGACCTGGCTTTCGGCCTGGAGCGGCAGCGTGGAAGCCAGCGGATGCTCGGCGCCGGCCGGCTTCGGCGCGACTTCGTTCAGGGCCTTGGCCAGCGCGGTCGGCGCGGCCGGCGGAACGTCGTCGGCAATCGCCGTTTCGATGGCGGCTTCGAAGGCTGCCAGCTGTGCTTCGTCCTGTGCCGGTGCGGCTTCGGCTTCGGCTACCGGCGCGACTACAGCTTCGGCGACCGCTGCAGCTTCAGGCTGCGCTACGCCATGGCTGCCGGCATCGATCGCGGCTTCAGCCAGCGCGGCGCCGGTGTCGACGGCGGCGGCAGTGATCTCGCCGGTGATCGTGGTGGCGGCGTCGGCGGCGATCGAGGCCTGCTCGACGATCTGGGTGTAGGAGGTCGGCACATTGGCGGTCGGCGCCGGTGTGGCCAGCAGCGGCATCGTTACCGGCGCCGGCAGGGTGCGCAGGCCGGCGGCAAAGCCGAACAGCTCGCGGCCATAGGAGAACAGGGCATGCCACTGGCCCTGGGCGGCGGAGCCGAGGGCGAACAGGTCGCGCGGTTCGCGCGCATCGAGCAGGTGCCTGAAGGTGCCCGTGGCCTGCTCCAGCGAGGCGCGCGAGGCGCGCATGTTCAGGGCGGCGAGCTGGCCGGCGCTGTCGAGCGCGCGGGTGGTCAAGGTGCGGAAGATGTCGAGCTGGGCCTCGAACTGGGCCTGGCGGACGGCGGACAACTGGTCGGAAAATTGGGTCATCGGAATCCCTTTATTCAGTTATGACGCACTGCAATAAGAGGCTAGTGTAAAGCCGTTCAGCAGGCTTGGAAAGCACTATTTATATTGTTTATGCAACGAAATATTGCGATGCAGCATGAATAAAAAATCAGCAGCATCCGCAGTACAATGGGTCGTCCTCATCAGGAGAAAACGTATGGATTTTGTCATCCGTAACGCCAGCCTGGCCGATGGCCGCCACGGCGTCGACATCGCCATCGAAGGCGAGCGCATCGCCGCGGTCGGCGCCAATTTGCCGGCGCGCGGCGTGCGCGAGATCGATGCCGGCGGCGACCTGGTCAGCCCGCCTTTCGTCGATGCCCATTTCCACATGGACGCCACCCTCAGCTACGGCCTGCCGCGCGTGAACGAATCCGGCACCCTGCTGGAAGGGATCGCGCTGTGGGGCGAACTCAAGCCCCAGCTGGCGCAGGAAGCGCTGATCGAACGCGCGATGCAGTACTGCGACTGGGCGGTGGCGCGCGGTCTGCTGGCGATCCGCACCCACGTCGACGTCTGCGACGACCGGCTGCTGGCGGTCGAAGCCCTGCTCGAGGTCAAGCGCCGGGTGGCGCCTTACATCGACCTGCAACTGGTGGCCTTCCCGCAGGATGGCCTGCTGCGCAGCGCCGGTGCCTTCGACAACCTCAAACGCGCGATCGCGATGGGCGTGGACGTGGTCGGCGGCATCCCGCACTTCGAGCGCACCATGGCGCAGGGCGCGGAGTCGGTGCGCCTGCTGTGCGAGTTCGCGGCGGACAAGGGCCTGATGGTCGACCTGCATTGCGACGAAACCGACGATCCGCTGTCGCGCCACATCGAGACCCTGGCTTACGAGACCCAGCGCCTGGGCCTGCAGGGCAGGAGCACCGGCTCGCACCTGACCTCCATGCATTCGATGGACAACTACTATGTCAGCAAGCTGATTCCCCTGATTGCCGAAGCGGGCGTGGCGGCGATCGCCAATCCGCTGATTAACATTACCCTGCAGGGCCGCCACGACAGCTATCCGAAGCGGCGCGGCATGACCCGCGTGCCGGAGCTGCTGGCGGCCGGGGTGCCGGTCGCCTTCGGCCACGACTGCGTGATGGACCCGTGGTACGGGCTCGGTTCCGGCGACATGCTGGAGGTCGCGCACATGGGCCTGCACGTGGCCCAGATGACGGGCCAGGCCGCGATGCGCCAGTGCTTCCTGGCCGTGACCGAGACCCCGGCGCGCATCCTCGGCCTGCAGGACTACGGCATTGCGCCGGGTTGCCATGCCGATCTGGTGCTGCTCGATGCCGGCGGTCCGGTCGAGGCGATCCGCCTGCGCGCCGCCCGCCGCCTGGTGATGCGGCGCGGCCAAGTCGTCAGCGAGGCGCCACCCATGCGTGCGAGCCTGCAACTGCCGGGCCGGCCCGAAAGCGTCGATTTTCGCTTGACCCGCAAAGAGTAGGAATGTTAGCCAGTTTTTGCCTATACAAGTCAACACAGGAGAAAATACGTAAACAGCGCAAACGCACATGCTAAATCTTCGGAAAAGGTTGCTTACCGTAACTCAATTTCCATGTGTAAATGTGGTTACATTTTTCTCTAGCCGCGCGGACAATTCCCGGTTTAGAATCTTGCGCTTTCGTTACACTTAAGCAGGCTCAGCAGTGAGAGACATCCAGATCCGACCAGCGCGCGACGCCGACTTCAACGCCATGTGGACCATCTTCCAGGCCCACGTCGCCACGGGCGAGACCTTCGCCCACGGCGGCGCGACCAGCCGCGAAGCCAGCCATGAATACTGGTTCGCGCCGAGCGCGACGACTTTCGTGGCCGTGAAGGGGGAGGAGCGGGTGCTCGGGATGTACAAGCTGCAGCCGACCCATCCCGGGCGCGGCAACCACGTGGCCGGGGCCTGCTACATGGTGAGTCCGAACGCGCAGGGCGTGGGCGTGGGGCGCATGCTGGGGGAGCACAGCATCGAGGAAGCGCGCCGCCAGCGCTATCTGGCGATGCAGTTCGATTACGTGGTCAGCACCAATAGTCCCGCGATCAACCTGTGGAAGCGGCTCGGCTTTTCGATCGTCGGCACCCTGCCCAAGGCTTACCGGCATCGCCGGCTGGGCTATGTCGACGCCTATGTGATGTACAAATTACTGGAAGACCCGGCGCGCTGGGAGCTTCCGGAGGAAGACTGAACCCGTGCAGATTGCCGAGACAGCGCGCCTGCGGGTGCGCACCGCCAGGCTCGAAGACCATGTCTTCTTTTACGACCTGGTCAACGACCCGGCCTTCGTCCAGCACATCGGCGACAAGGGTGTGCGCACGCCGGAAGACGCCATCGAGGCCCTGCGCACCGGGCCGCTCGCGATGCAGGAAGAGCGCGGCCACTCGCTGTACGTGGTCGAACTGCGCGACGGCGCGATCCCGATCGGCATGTGCGGCCTGATCAAGCGCGACACGCTGGACGGCATCGACATCGGCTACGCCTACCTGCCCGCATGGCGCGGCCAGGGCTATGCCTACGAAGCCGCGCAGGCGGTGATCGCGTATGCGCCGACGCTGGGCATCCGCACGCTGCTGGCGATCACCTCGCCCAACAACCTCGCCTCCAACGGCCTGCTGCGCAAGCTGGGCATGCGCTTCGTGAAGTTCACGCACCTGGTGCCGGACGATGCCGGCTCCAACCTGTACAGCACGGAGCTCTAGCGTCGCCCCCGCGCAGGCGGGGGGCCAAGTTATTGTTTAACACTCCCCCAAGGGAAGAACCAGAGCAAAGGCTTCTCGACCCGCGCCGCCCACGATGTCTCGTTGTGGCGCGCACCCTCGGCCTTGAAGAACAACAGGTCCTCGTTCTCGCGATAGCCCTTGGCGCGCATCGCTTCGAGCATCCTGGTGGTCTCGGGCAGGCCGTCGTCGACGGTGCCGGCGTCGAGGTAGAACTTGACCGGCACGCGCGCCGGCAGCTTCGCGATCATGGCGCCGTTGTTCCACCAGAAGGAGCTGGATACGCCGCCCGCCTTCGAGAAGATGTCCGGATAGCGCTGCGCGATCGCGACCGAGGCGATGCCGCCCAGGGACGAGCCCATGATCGCGGTGTTCTCCTTGCCCGAGAGGGTGCGGTAGGTCCGGTCGATGTAGGGCTTCACGGTGTCGACGACGAAGGCGCCATAGGCATCCAGCTTGCCGCCGCCGTATTTCGGGTCGCAGCAGGGCGTGTACTCGGCGATGCGTTCCGGCGTGTTGTCGATGCCGACCACGATCGCTTCCTCGGCCTTGCCCATCGCGATCAGGCGGTTCATGGTCTCGTCGATACCCCATTCGACGCCATAAGCCGCGGTCTTGGCATCGAACAGGTTCTGGCCATCGTGCATGTAGAGCACCGGATAGCGCTTGGCCGGATTTTCCGCATAGCTGGGCGGCAGCCAGATGCGCAGCGCGCGCTTGTTGTTCAGCTGGGGCGAAGCGAAGTCCTTCACGATCGTCAGCTTGCCGAAGGGCGCACCGAAGAAGGGGTAGATGTCGACCGTGCTGCCCGCCGCCAGTGTATAAGCACCGCCGATCGAGATCTTTTCCTCGCCCAGCGTCGGCTTCATCTGCACCTCGCCCAGTTCGTCGGGCCAGGTATAGGTCCAGACGTTGACCGGGCCTTCGGGGCGTTGGGCCGGCACGCCCTTGGACCAGCTCATCGGGCCTTTGTTACCGATGATGCCGATGCCTTCCTTGCCGGCCGGGTAGTGGACCCGCACCGTGGTGGCGCCGGCCTGCTGGGCGGTCAACGCAGTCAGCGCCAGCAGGGCGCCGAGTGCGGCGATGGTTGTCGTGCGTCGTTTCATGCTCGTCCTGGTTCAGCGCACGCGCAGCAGGCGCACGCCATAGATGTCGAAGCGGTTGGATGGTCCTTCGAGGCCGCCGGCCACGCTGAAGCTGCTGTTGCTCTGCAGGTAGCTCATGTTGAAGAAGTCGCTCATCTCGATCCGGTACGAACGGCCTGCCTGCAAGGCGGCCGCCAGCGGGGTCGAATACACGATGGGCGTATGCGCCTTCTCGATGCGCGCGTGCGGCAGCTGCACCACGCCCTGCGCGACGATGGCGCCCGACGCATCCTTCACCGCCAGCCATTTTACGCCACCGCTGATGCCCAGGTTGATCTGGTTGGCGCCGTTGTGATAGCGGACCTGCACGGCGTAGTTGCCGGCACTTGGCACCTTGATAGCGCCGACTTCGAAGCGGTCCTGCGGCTTGCCCCAGTTGGCCAGGTGCGGTTCGTCGAAGCGCGGCGAGGGGGCGGCCAGCGGCAGGTCCGCGCGCACGCGGGAATCGGTCACCGGGATTTCGATGCCGGCATCCAGGCAGCGCGGACGGCTGTGGTGGCTGCGGTTGCCCGAGCTGCCGAATGCTGCTTCGACCGCGTAGCAGGCGGTGCTCGTGGCCTGGCGATCGGTCCAGGCGCCGGCCGGCAGCCTGGCGGCCACCAGCTTGCCGTCGCGGTAGATGTTGTAGTGGACGCCGGCGCTGTCCCTGGCTGCGATGTCGAGCGTGACGCCGCCGGCGCCGCGCTGCAAAGTCGCGATCGCCGGTTCGCGCGGGCTGAACACGGCCGGCGATTCGACGTAGGGGTCGGCGTTCACGCGACGGATCGCCTGGTCGCCGACCTCGAGTTTGCCCAGCACGATCTCGATCCGGTTCTCGGGCGCCAGCTCGGTCCACTTGATGGCGCTGCCTGCCGGCTTGCCGTTCAACAGAATGCGCTCGACCGCATACACGCCGTTCGCGCCCTGGCGTGCAAGCGCGGGCAGGCGCAGTTTGATGTCCAGCGTGCGGCCCTGCAGGCGCAGGTTGTTCAGCGCGAGCTCGTTGGTGGCCGCGAACACGCCGCCGCGCAGCTTGCCGGTCACGAAGGGGTGCAGGGCGATGCCCTCGTTGGTCGCCGAGACCCCGAACACATTGCGCACCACCATGCCGAGATAGGCGCCGACCGACCACAGCTGGCGCTTCGAATTGATGACCGGCCCGATCAGCTCGGGGTGGGCCTCGTCCAGCAGCACGGACTGGCCGGACAGCCACTCCAGGTTCTCCATGTTCGACAGGTTCAGCGCCGCGCCGCGCATCAGCGAGTCGTAGGCGGCATCGGCAACCGCTACGTTGCGCCCCGCCACCGCGGCGCGCAGGCCATAGCCGGTCACGAAGGGCCACATCGCACGGTTGTGATAGACCGGCATGCCGGGCTGCTGCGGCCAGATCACCGGCGCGCCCATCGGGCCGTGCGGATAGCTGGCCAGGATGCGGCGTGCGCGCTTGTCGTCGGCGACGCCGGTGACGATGGCGAGCGCCTGCCCGAGCCAGTCGAACTTGTGCATCGGCGCGCCGTCGAAGTGGGGGGCGGTGAGGCTGCTGTACATGCCGGCGTCTTCGAGCCACAGGCGCTGGTTGATGGCGCGCTTCAGGTCGCGCGCCCATCCTTCATAGCGTTTCGCACGCGCGCCATCTCCCTGTTCGCGCGCCAGCATCGCGGCCAAACTGAGTGCCTTGTAGTGGCCGACGTTGGTCGACAGCGCCCTGGACGAAGCCATCGAGGCCAGGTCGTCCGGGATCCAGGCCGCGTAGCTCTGGTCGCGCCAGTCGAGGAAGGATTCTTCGCCGGTGTACAGGCCGGATGGCTTGTCGAAGGCGGCGATGCGGTCGTTGTCGATCGTATTCGCCAAGGCTTTTAGCGCCGTCGTCGCGAACGCCTGGCGCTCGGCCGCCGGCAGCGATTTCAGCGTTTCCTCGGCGGCGAAGGCCCAGGTGATGCGGTCGGTGCTGACCGGCCAGCTGCCACCGCTGCCGGTGTCCTGTACGATCTGCAGGCCATCCGGCGTGCCTTTGACCTGCGGCGCCGGCGTCACGCCTTCGCGCCAGCCCGACAGTTTGAAGAGCAGCGAATTGCGCACCCGCTGCGGATCCAGCATCGCCAGGCCCAGGTCGGCCGCATACGAGAGGTCGCGGGTCCAGACGTAATGCCACTTCTCGCCGGTCTCGAAGCAGTCGCAGGGGATGGCCTCGTTGCCGTTGTAGTTACCGTCGCGGATTTCCTTGACCGAGTCCAGGCGCATCTCGTGGGTGGCAAGGGCGAACAGGGCGTCGAAGGCCAGGTTGCCGCTGCGGACCCGGGGCAAGGCGGCATCTTCTTGATAGAGGGCGTATTGCGGGCCGGGGTCGCGCAGCTGCACGGTGGTCGAGTGCGCATAGCTGCGCAGCGGCGCCTGCAGGTCCTGCACCGAGAACCTGGCCGTCTCCTGCTTGCCGTCCCAGGTCGCGAAGCTCAGCGCCGCGCGGGCGGCGGCGTTCGCATGCGGATCGACGGCCGGGCCGCCGGCCGGGGTCTCGACGCGGCTGATGCGCAGCACCGGCTTGCTCGGATCGGACACATCGACGCGGAAGCGGAAGGTCGCGGTCTGCTTGGTGAACAGATAGTCTTCCGGCCCTGCCTCGGTGGCCAGCGGGTAGGCGTTATCCAGCTTCACGGCCACGCTGGCGGCGGGATTCGCGACCCACTCGGCGTTCCAGTCCTTGCTGCCGATCTTGAAGGCGTGGTTGCCGGGGCTGACCAGGATGTCGGTCTCGTAGACGCCCTTGCCCTTGTAGGCGAGCTGGTTGTCGGTGCCCCAGCCGTTGAAGGCGCCGCGTACGTACAGGTCGTAGCGCAGGGGAGGGGCTTCGGCGGCGATGGCGGGGATGGACTGCGCGACAAGGGCCGCGGCGATGGCGAGAATAGTCGGTTTCATATGTCAGATCTCGAGGATCAGCGTGGCCTTGGCCGGCAAGCGGATCTCGTCCTTCAGCGAGTAGGTCTTCCCGCTCAACACGTCGCGGCCCGATTCGACACCCGACAGCATCTCGCGGAAGCGCCCCGCATCCAGCACGGTCTCCTTGTCGTTGGCATTGAAGGCCACCATCACCTTCTTCCGGTCGCTCATTTTGTCCGAATAGCGGAAGTAGACATAGGTATTCTGCTCCGGCCCGTAATGCATCAGCTTCCCGTGATGGATCAGGGGCGTGTTCTTCCGCCAGTTCACCAGCTTGCGCACGAATGCCTGCGCTTCGCGCTGGCGCGGCGTGAGGCCGGCCCCGGTAAAGGCGTTGACTTTGTCGCCGGCCCAGCCGCCCGGGAAGTCGCGGCGGTAGCTGTTGTCGTCGCGCTCCTTGGTGGCGCTGGTCATCAGCAGCTCGTCGCCGGTATAGAAGTGGGGGATGCGCGGCATCGTCATCACGAAGGCGATGTCCATCTTGTAGCGGTCGAAGTCTTCGTTCACCACACTATAGATGCGCGCCATGTCGTGGTTGGCCTCGAACAGCACCAGGCGGCTGGGGTCCGGATACAGATAATCGAGCGACAGCGTCTCGTACACGTCGCTGAAGATGTTCTTGCCCTCTTTGTCGGCCAGTGCGGTGCGCATCGCCTCGGTCAGCGGGAAGTCCATCATGCTCGGCATCGAGCTGACATAGCCGTCGAAGTTGACTTTGCCGCGCTGCCAGTGCGAGACCACCGCCGGCAGCTTGCTCCATTCCTCGCCCACCATGTTCAGCTTCGGATATTCCGCCATCAGGCGCTTCGTGTACTCGGTCAGGAAGGCGCCGTCGGAATAGCCGAAGGTGTCGATCCGCAGGCCGGACAGGCCGGCGTACTCGATCCACCAGATATTGTTCTGGATGAGGTAGTTCGCCACCAGCGGGTTGGTCTGGTTCATGTCCGGCATGCCCGGGCTGAACCAGCCGGTGGTGAAGTTGCTGGCGTCTTCCTTCGACGCGTACGGATCCTGCACCGCGGTGCGGTGGTGGGACGTGCCGACGAACTTGCCCGGATGGTTGATCCAGTCTGGCGTCGGCAGGTCCTTCATCCACCAGTGGTTCTTGCCGATGTGCGAGAGCACCACGTCCTGGATCAGGCCGATGCCATGCTTCTTCGCTTCCTTCGACAGGCGCACATAGTCTTCGTTGCTGCCGTAGCGCGGATCGATCTTGTAATGGTCGGTGGCGGCGTAGCCGTGGTAGGAGGCGGCCGGCATGTCGTTCTCGACCAGCGGCGTCGGCCACAGCTGGGTGAAGCCCATGCCGGCGATGTAGTCGAGGTGGTCGATCATGCCCTGGATGTCGCCGCCGTGGCGGCCGTGGCCCAGCTTGCGGTCCAACTTGTCGGCCAGGCCGGCGACGCTGTCGTTCCTGGTATCGCCGTTGGCGAAGCGGTCCGGCATCAACTGATAGATAGCGTCCTGGGTGTCGAAGCCCTTGCGCTGGCGCGATCCGGCCTCGCGCGCTAGCAGGCGATAGCTATAACTGGTGGAGCGCGCGGCGGCCTCGCCCTTGCCGCGGAAGTCGATGCGCACATCGCCCGGCGCGGCCTTGCCGTCGACGACCAGGTCGATGAACACGTAGTTACGGTTGGCGACCCGCGTCACCTGGGCGATGCGCACGCCCGGATAGTCCAGCGCCGGTTCGAGCTCGGCGATGGCGGGTCCGTGCACCATCAGTTGCAGGCGCTGGTCCTGCATACCGGTCCACCAGAACGGCGGCTCGACGTGGTCGATGGCAGGGGCTTGAGCGTGCGCTGCGCCGGCGGCGAGGAGGGCGGTACCGATGAGGAGGCTGGCGAGGGTGCGGCGGAAGGGGGCGGGCATGGAAGGTCTCCGTAAGTAGTGCAACTACATCGGCTGACGGACAAGGTTGTCCTGCAAAATATGCCGGAGTTGCATTGTTGCCCAGAGAATACTACAGCGATGTTACGGCTTCAACGAAAGTGACCGGATAAATCTCTAGTTTTGCTACAGCTTTTCAGCAGCATAAATACCCGCTTCCAAACACCTACCTTGACATAAACTGAAAATCTACTACGGAAATTTGCACCAACATGGTGCAAAAGCAAGCTTTATTGGTGCAAAGTAAGCGGTTTGTAGTACGACTACATCGTCTGTATGGGCACTTTGTAGCTCGAATACAACGATAACCGACCTCTCTATGAGAAATTTACGTAAAAATCCGAGATTCAAGTAGTCAAAGGCAAGTCCCGTTGACAGTGCATCTAGTTTTAGTACAGAATCCTTGACAGAACGTCTAAGAAACGTTTCCTTCTGGCTCCCGTGGTGATGGCTCTCCGGCTAGTGTTTTCGGGAAAAAAACATAGATTTGTACGATTTGAGGGGACAAATGAACCTTATCAATAAGCGCGCGGCGCGCACTGTGCCGGGCAACACCGCATTCAAGCTCAGCCCGGTTGCAGCGGGCTGTGCCGTTTTCATGGCACTGGCAACCCAAGCCGCTTACGCGCAGGAGACCAGCACCCAGGGTGCCGCCGCAACTGGCGCCACCAATTCCGCTATCCAGACCGTGCAGGTGACCGGTATCCGCCGCGGTATCGAAGCAGCCATCTCGGTCAAGAAGAACAACGACTCCATCGTCGAGGCGATTTCGGCTGAAGACCTCGGCAAGCTGCCGGACCAGTCGATCGCCGAATCGCTCGCGCGCCTGCCGGGCGTGACCACCCAGCGCGACGTGCACGGCAATGCGTCGATCATCTCGATCCGCGGCATGTCGGGCGACTTCTCGACCGGCCTGCTGAACGGCCGCGAGCAGGTCTCGACCGGCGATTCGCGCACCATCGAATTCGACCAGTACCCGGGCGAACTGCTGTCGGGCGTGGTGGTCTACAAGACCCCGGACGCGAGCGTCGTCGGCCAGGGCCTGTCGGGCACCGTCGACCTGCAGACCGTGCGTCCGCTGGACTTCAAGGAACGCACCATGGCGGTCAACTACCGCCGCGAAAAGAGCGGCCTGGGCCTGGATTACGCGAAGGGCCACGGCAACCGCTTCACCTTCTCGTACATCGACCAGTTCGCCAACCGCACCGTCGGCATCGCCTTCGGCTTCGCCCGCCTGCAGGGCGTGGGTCCGGCCAACAGCCGCTTCAACGGCTGGGGCGGCGGTGAGGCAGAATACAACGGCGTGAAAGTCAACATCCCGCAAAACGGCGCGGAAGGCTACACCGAGACCTATCGCCAGGCCCGCAACGGCATGATGGGCGTGGTCCAGTTCCGCCCGAACCGCGAGTTCAGCAGCACGCTGGACCTGTTCTATTCGCAGTACGACCGCAGCACCCGCAACGTCGGCATCCAGATGCCGCTGAACGACGGCGGCAGCGCCTACGACGCGGCCAGCACCCTGGTCAACCCGGTCATTTCGGGCAAGGATGTGCAAAGCGGCTCGGTCAACAACGTCCGTCCGATCATCCGTAACGACAACGAAGTCTGGAACGACCGCACCCGTTCGATCGGCTGGAACAACAAGCTGAAACTGAACCAGGACTGGACCGCCTCGCTCGACCTGTCCTTCAACGACGCCAAGCGCGAAGGCATCAACCTCGAGACCTACGCCTCGACGGCAGTGAACAACCCGACCACCATCGGCTTCAGCCGCGGCAGCCTGGGCTACACCAGCAGCGTCGACCTGGGCAACCCGTCCAACGTCGTGCTGACCGACCCGCAAGGCTGGGGCGGCGCCGACATCCAGGCCGGCTACGTCAAGTTCCCGCACGTGTACGACCGCCTGGGCGCGGTGCGCTTCGACGTGTCGCGCGACCTGCCGGAAGGTACGCCCTTCAGCAAGTTCTCGGCCGGCGTGAACCTGTCGAACCGCTCGAAGACCCGTTCGTACGAAGAAGGCCTGCTGTCGATCAAGGGTGATAGCAGCCCCTTCGCGACGGCACCGGTCCCGGCCGGCAGCAGCTCGGTGGTGGCAGGCCTGACCGGCATCAGCGTGGTCAGCTTCGACCCGGTCGCAGCCCTGAACTCGGTCTACAACGTCAACTCGAAGAAGCACCCGGACATCTACAACAAGGACTGGGTGGTGCGCGAGAAGATCGACACCGCGTACACCAAGCTTGGCATCGACACCGAGGCCTTCGGCATGCCGCTGCGCGGTTCGGCCGGCCTGCAATACATCCACACCAGCCAGGAATCGACCGCCTTCTCGGTGGACAAGACCCAGGGTGCCGACGACCTGCACCGTCCGACCTCCACCGTGACCGCCGGCACCAGCTACAACGACGTGCTGCCGAGCCTGAACCTGATCGGCGACCTGGGCAACCAGCAAGCCCTGCGCTTCTCGCTGGAGAAGATCATGGCGCGTCCGCAGCTGCAGCAGATGCGTGCTTCGGGCAGCTTCGGCTACGATGCCTCCAAAGGTATCCTCAGCGGCAGCGGCGGCAACCCGGCGGTCAAGCCTTTCCGTGCCAAGGGCGCCGACTTCTCGTACGAAAAGTACTGGGACAGCCAGGCCTACGTGAGCGCCGCGGTGTTCTATCGTAAGCTGGACAGCTACGTCATCAACACCGATACCGCTGTCGACTTCACCCCGTACCTGGTGGGCGGCTTCGTGCCGACCAACCCGGTGACCGGTGCGCCGATCACCGCCGGCACCTTCAACACGCCGATGAACGGCACCGGCGGCAACATCAAGGGTGTGGAACTCGCCGCATCGCTGCCGCTGAAAGTCCTGACCCGTTACCTGGACGGCTTCGGCGTCGTGGCCAACGTGGCGCAGAACGCCAGCTCGGTGTCGATCCCGAACACGACCGACAACAACGCCGGCGGCAACATGGCGCTGCCGGGCCTGTCGAAGCGCACCGCCAACCTGACGGTGTACTACGAGAAGAACGGTTTCTCGGCACGTGCGGCAGAGACCTATCGCGGCGACTTCATCGGCGAGGTGGCCACCAACACCGGCGACCGCCAGCTGACCTTCATCGAAGGCACCAAGGTCCTCGACCTGCAGTTCGGCTACGAGATCCAGAGCGGTCCGATGAAGAACCTGTCGTTCCTGCTGCAGATGAACAACATGTCGAACTCGCGCTTCAAGCGTTACCGCGACAAGAAGGACAACGTCATCGAAGACCGTCCGCTCGGCCGCACCATCCTGTTCGGCCTGAACTACAAGATGTAATCCTGCTGTTGGCTTTCTGCTGACAACGCCCCTTGCCAGGTATCCCGGCAAGGGGTTTTTTTGTATCCTGTGAAACCATGACCACCCAGACTCCCATTCAACAACTCGTGATCGTCGGCGGCGGCACCGCCGGCTGGATGGCAGCCGCCGCGCTGTCCCGCCTGCTGCAGGGCAAAGTCGCCATCCGCCTGGTCGAATCCGACGAGATTTCCAGCGTCGGCGTCGGCGAATCGACGATCCCGATGATCCGCCTCTTCAACGACGTCCTCGGCATCAACGAAGACGAATTCGTGCGCGAGACGAAAGCCACCTTCAAGCTCGGCATCGAGTTCAAGGACTGGAGCCGTCCGGGCGAGCGCTACATGCACGGCTTCGGCCGCTTCGGCCAGGACCTCTGGACCGTCGACTTCTTCCAGTACTGGCTGAAGGCGTACCAGGCCGGCATCGCGCCCGACCTCGAACACTTCTCGATCAACCGCATGGCGGCGCGCGCCAACAAATTCATGCGGCCGTCCAGCGAGACCCCGAATTCGCCGCTGGCCGAGATCGTGTATGCCTTCCATCTCGACGCCGGCCTGTATGCGCGCTACCTGCGCAAGTACGCCGAAGCGCACGGCGTGCGCCGCACCGAAGGCAAGGTGGTCGAGGTGCGCCAGCGCCCGGGCGACGGCTTCATCGAATCGGTGGTGCTCGAGCGCGGCGAGGTGGTGGCCGGCGACCTGTTCCTGGATTGCACGGGCTTCCGCGGCCTGCTGATCGAGCAGACCCTCAAAACCGGCTTCGAGGACTGGAGCCACTGGCTGCCCTGCGACCGCGCCTGGGCCGTGCCCTGCGCGCTGTCCGGCGAACTGCTGCCGTATACGACCGCCACCGCAAGGCCGGCCGGCTGGCAGTGGCGCATCGGCCTGCAGCGCCGCACCGGCAACGGCCACGTGTACGCGAGCCGCTTCATGAGCGACGACGAAGCCGCCGGCATCCTGATGGCGAACCTGGACGGCGAGGCGCTGGCCGATCCGAAGCTGCTGCGCTTCACGGCCGGCAAGCGCAACAAGGTATGGAACAAGAACGTGGTCGCGGTCGGGCTGTCCTCGGGCTTCCTCGAGCCGCTCGAATCGACCTCGATCCACCTGATCCAGTCGACCATCTCGCGCCTGCTGGCCTTCTTCCCGGACGCCGGCTTCCACCAGGCCGATATCGACGAGTTCAATCGCCAGTGCGACTTCGAGGTCGAGCGCATCCGCGACTTCCTGATCCTGCATTACCACGCCACCGCCCGCGACGACACCCCGTTCTGGGACCACGTGCGCACGATGGCCGTGCCGGACACGCTGCGCCGCAAGATGGACCTGTACAAGGCCCACGGCCGCGTGGTGCGCGAGAACGAGGAGCTGTTCACGCCGATCGGCTGGCAGCAGGTGCTGCATGGCCAGGGCGTGCGCCCGGTGGGCTACAACCCGCTGGTCGACCTGATGGGCGACAAGGAGCTGCGCGGCATCCTCGGCGATATCGAGCGGGTGATCGGCAAGTGTGTCGATGTCATGCCGACCCACAAGCAGTTCATCGAGGCGGTGGCGGCAGCGGGGCAGCCGGGTTCCGCCCGCCGCTGAGCGGCGCGGGGCGTCGTTTTCCGGGCGCCCCGCATCAAATAATCGGGCCTTGCAGGCCGCGAAAGAGTAAACTGTAGGTTTGCCTCAAATTTTTAAGAGAATTTCCTACATGCATGACACCCCGCTCCCGACGTTTGCCGACCTGAACATCCCCGCGCCGATTCTGAAAGCGCTGAAGGAGGTTGGCTACGAAACGCCGTCGCCGATCCAGGCCGCCACCATTCCCCTCCTGATGGAAGGCCGCGACGTGCTGGGACAGGCCCAGACCGGAACCGGCAAGACCGCGGCCTTCGCGCTGCCGGTCCTGTCGCGCATCGACGTCAAGAACCCTGCCGTGCAGGCGCTGGTGCTGGCGCCGACGCGCGAACTGGCGATCCAGGTGGCCGAAGCCTTCCAGAGCTATGCCGCGCACCTGAAGAACTTCCACGTGCTGCCGATCTACGGCGGCCAGGCCTACGGTCCGCAGCTGTCGGCACTGCGCCGCGGCGCGCAGGTCGTGGTCGGCACCCCGGGCCGCGTGATCGACCACCTGGACAAGGGTACGCTCGACCTCTCGCAGCTGACCACCCTGGTGCTGGACGAAGCCGACGAGATGCTGCGCATGGGCTTCATCGACGACGTCGAGCGCATCCTGCAGGAGACGCCGGAAGCGCGCCAGACCGCGCTGTTCTCGGCCACCATGCCGCCGCAGATCAAGCGCATCGCCAACACCTACCTGAACGAGCCGAAGGAAGTCACGGTCGCCGCCAAGACCACGACGGCCGTCAACATCACCCAGCGCTACTGGCTGGTGGCCGGCCTGCAGAAACTGGAAGCGCTGACGCGCATCCTGGAAGCCGAGCCCTTCGACGGCATGATCATCTTCGCGCGCACCAAGCTGGGCACCGAGGAACTGGCGAGCAAACTCCAGGCGCGCGGCTTCGCGGCCGCCGCCATCAACGGCGACCTGGCCCAGGCGCAGCGCGAGCGCACCATCGAGCAGCTCAAGAACGGCAAAATCGACATCCTGGTCGCCACCGACGTCGCCGCGCGCGGCCTGGACGTCGAGCGCATCACCCACGTCATCAACTACGACGTGCCCTCGGACCCGGAAAGCTACACCCACCGCATCGGCCGCACCGGCCGCGCCGGCCGCAGCGGCGACGCGATCCTCTTCATCACCCCGCGCGAGCGCGGCCTGCTGAAGGCGATCGAGCGCGCCACCCGCCAGCCGGTTGCGCAGCTGACCCTGCCGACCATCAAGGCCGTCAATGACGTGCGCATCGCGAAGTTCAAGGACCAGATCGGCGAGGCCCTGGCCGCCGGCGGCCTGGAAGTCTTCCGCCAGCTGATCGAAGACTACGAGCGCGAACAGAACGTGCCGGCGATCGACATCGCCGCCGCCCTGGCCAAGCTGAACCGCGGCGACGAGCCGCTGCTGCTGGAGAAGCCGGACCGCGAACCGAGGCCGGTGCCGGAATGGCAGGATCGTCCCGAGCGTCCGGCCCGCGCCGGTCGCGAAAGCTTCGGCCGTGAAAGCTTCGGCAGCGAAGACCGCCCGCAGCGTCCGAACCGCGAAGCCTTCGCCCAGCCGCGCGAGAGCTTCAAGAAGGAGCGCGTGATGCGCGCGCCGGAGCCGGGCATGGCGACCTACCGCATCGAAGTCGGCCACGCCAACAGCGTCAAGCCGGGCAACATCGTCGGCGCCATCGCCAACGAGGGCGGCATCCCGTCCAAGGAAATCGGCCGCATCGAGATCTACGACGACTACTCGACCCTCGACATGCCGGCCGACCTGCCGCAGGACCTGCTGCAGCACCTGCAGAAGGTCTGGGTGGCGGGCCGCCAGCTGAACATCACGCGCGATGGCGAGGAGCCGATCAAGGCCGCGCCGAAGAAGAAGTTCGGCGAGAAGAAGCCGTACAAGAAATCGTAATGCAGTCGTAATTTGACTACAAAACGCCCGCGTCCGCGGGCGTTGTTACGTTGACACTCAACAATCCCCATGTTACTTTGCTACATGGAGCTGGTCCGGCACGAATCCGGGCAGCGTTAGGGGACACAGATGGAAATGCAAACTCATTCGCTCAAGCCGCGCCTGTCGTTCTGGCAGCTGTGGAACATGAGCTTCGGCTTCTTCGGCATCCAGTTCGGCTTCGCCCTGCAGAACGTGAACACCAGCCGGATCTTCGCCACGCTCGGCGCATCGGCCGACGACCTGCCGCTCGGCTGGCTGGCCGCGCCCGTGACGGGCCTGCTGGTGCAGCCCATCATCGGCTACCTCAGCGACAATACCTGGCACCCGACCTGGGGCCGCCGCCGTCCCTTCTTCTTCCTGGGCGCCATCCTGGCCGCCATCGCCCTGTTCCTGATGCCGAATTCCTCGGCCGTCTGGATGGCGGTGGCCGTGCTGTGGATGATGGACGCCGCGATCAACGTGTCGATGGAGCCGTTCCGCGCTTTTGTGGGCGACAAGCTCGATACCTCGCAGCAGACCGCGGGCTTCGCGATGCAGACCTTCTTCATCGGCTGCGGCGCGGTGATCGCCTCGCTGCTGCCGATGATCTTCTCGGACTACCTGGGCGTGTCCAACGTGCCGGTGAACGGCGCGATCCCGGACACCGTACGCTACTCCTTCTACGTCGGCGGCGCCGTGTTCCTGGCCGCCGTCAGCTGGACCGTGTTCACCGCCACCGAACTGCCGCCGCCCGACCTCGACCGCTTCCAGGCCCAGCGCAAGCACGCGCGCAGCTTCGGCGTGGCCCTGCGCGAGATCGTCGGCGGCTTCGGCCAGATGCCGAAAACCATGGTGCAGCTGGCCTTCGTCCAGTTCTTCAGCTGGATCGCGCTGTTCGCGATGTGGATCTACACCGGCACCGCGATCGCCGACAACGTCTACGGCACCACCGACGCGCAATCGGCTGCGTACCAGGAAGCCGGCAACTACGTCGGCGTGATGTTCGCGATTTATAGCGGTGTGTCGGCCCTGGCGGCTTTCCTGCTGCCGGTCCTGGCGCGCGCCACCAGCCGCAAGTTCTGCCACGCGCTGTCGCTGACGATCGGCGGCCTGTCGCTGGCCAGCATGTTCTTCATCCATGACAAGGCGATGCTGACCCTGCCGATGATCGGCGTGGGCATCGCCTGGGCCAGCATCCTGACCATGCCGTATGCGATCCTGGCCGGCGCGCTGCCCGCCAGCCGCATGGGCTACTACATGGGTCTGTTCAACTTCTTCATCACAATTCCGCAGATCGTCAGCGGCCTGCTGCTCGGCTTCTTCACCAAGCACCTGTTCGGCGGCCACACGGTCAACACCCTGGTACTGGGCGGCGCCTGCATGGTGCTGGCGGCCGTATTGACGATGTTTGTCACGGATAAAGCCGAAAAGTAAGTTGCGACACATTTTGCGCTCCTCGCGTATCGTAATGGTTTGACAACAAACCCATGCATCAACGAATACGACAGGAGCGCAACAAATGACGATTCAAACCGTGGCGACCACGCCGTTTGCCGGGCAGCGCCCAGGCACCTCGGGTCTGCGCAAGAAGGTGACCGAGTTCCAGCAGCCCGGCTACCTCGAAAACTTCGTCGAGGCGATTTTCCTGACCCTGGGCGAAGCGCGCGGCCGCACCCTCGTGCTCGGGGGCGACGGCCGTTTCTTCAACCGCAACGCGATCCAGACCATCCTGCGCATGGCCGCCGCGCATAAAGTGGCGAAGGTGCTGGTCGGACGCGGCGGCATCCTCTCCACGCCGGCGGTCAGCTGCGTGATCCGCAAGCACGGCGCCTTTGGCGGCATCGTGCTCTCGGCCAGCCACAATCCCGGCGGCCCGGACGGCGACTTCGGCATTAAGTACAACATCGAAAACGGCGGCCCGGCCCCCGAAAAGATCACCGAGGCCATCTTCGCCCATACCCAGGTGCTCACCGAATACCGTATCAGCGACGCCGGCCCGGTCGACCTCGACCGGATCGGCAGCACGCGGCTGGAAGAGATGGCGGTCGAGGTGATCGACCCGGTGGCCGACTACGCGGAGCTGATGGGCCGCCTGTTCGACTTCGACGCCATCCGCGCGCTGTTCGGCCGCGGCTTCACGATGCGCTTCGACGGCATGAGCGCGGTCTCCGGCCCCTACGCGAAAGCCATCATCGAAGGCATGCTGGGTGCGCCGGCCGGCACCGTCATCAACGCCGAGCCGATGGAAGACTTCGGCGGCCACCACCCGGACCCGAACCCGGTCAACGCCGCCGAACTGGTGGCCCTGATGAACGGCGCCGATGCACCGGAATTCGGCGCGGCCTCGGACGGCGACGGCGACCGCAACATGATCGTCGGCCGCAATCTCGCCGTGGCGCCTTCGGACAGCCTGGCCATCATCGCCGCGAATGCGACGCTGGCGCCGGGCTACCGCGACGGCATCCGCGGCATCGCGCGCTCGATGCCGACCTCGCAGGCGGCCGACCGGGTCGCCGCCGCGCTGGGCATCTCCTGTTTCGAGACCCCGACCGGCTGGAAGTACTTCGGCAACCTGCTCGACGCGAACCTGGCCACCCTGTGCGGCGAGGAGAGCTACGGCACCGGCTCCAACCACATCCGCGAAAAGGATGGCGTGTGGGCCGTGCTGTTCTGGCTGAACCTGATTGCCGCGACCGGCAAATCGGTCAACCAGATCGTCGAGGAGCACTGGGCACGCTTTGGCCGCAACTACTATTCGCGCCACGACTACGAAGCCGTGGACGCGCATGCCGCCGACCGCATGATGGTCGACCTGCGCGCGAAGCTGGAATCGCTGGCCGGCCAGACCTTCGGCGAGTTCCGCGTCTCGCAGGCCGACGATTTCGTCTACACCGGCCCGGTCGACAAGTCGGTCGCGACCCGCCAGGGCATCCGCATCATCATGACGGACGGCTCGCGCATCGTGCTGCGCCTGTCCGGCACCGGCACCGAAGGCGCGACCGTGCGGGTCTACCTCGAACGCTACGAGGCCGACCCGTCGCGCCACAATCTCGATACCCAGGAAGCGCTGGCGCCTTTGATCGCCATTGCCGAGCAGGTGTCGGAACTGAAGCAACGCACCGGTCGCACGGAACCCAGTGTGATCACCTAACCCCACCCCCGTCATTCCCGCGAAGGCGGGAATCCATAATGAGCCACTTCAGCCGACTCAGCATGGATTCCCGCTTCCGCGGGAATGACGAGGCAACTTGAATAAGGACCTTGCATGAAATTTTCTGCCCTTGCCGTTTCCCTGATGCTCGCCTTCGGCACCGCGTCCGCCGCGCCGGACCTGGCGCCGGTGAAAGGAAAACCGTTCACCTGGGAGAACGCGACCGTCTACTTCCTGCTGACGGACCGCTTCAACAACGGCAACCCGGCCAACGACCACGCCTACGGCCGCAAGGACGATGCGGCTGTCGCCCGCGGCTTCATGGGCGGCGACCTGGCCGGGGTCACGCAGAAAATCAAGGAAGGCTACTTCGACGACCTGGGCGTGGACGCGATCTGGATCACGCCGCCGGTCGAGCAGATCCACGGCTCGACCGACGAGGGCACCGGTAAATCCTACGGCTTCCACGGCTACTGGGCGCGCGACTTCACGGCCGTCGATGCGAATCTCGGCACCGAAAAGGAGATGCACGAGCTGGTCGACGCCGCCCACGCGCGCGGCATTCGCGTGCTGCTGGACGTGGTGATGAACCACACCGGTCCCGTGACCGCGGAAGACCCGGTGTGGCCGGCCGGCTGGGTGCGCACCGAGCCTGCCTGTAACTTCAAGGACTTCAAGGGTACGGTCGAGTGCACGCTGGTGAAGAACCTGCCGGACTTCCGCACCGACAGCAACGAGAAGGTCGATGTGCCGCCGGCGCTGGTCGCCAAGTGGAAGAAGGAAGGGCGCTACGAGCGCGAGACGGCCGAGCTGAACGACTTCTTCAAGCGCACCGGCTACCCGCGCGCGCCGCGCTACTACCTGATGAAATGGCATGCCGACTGGGTGCGCAAGTATGGCTTCGACGGCTTCCGCGCCGACACCGTCAAGCACACCGAGCCGGGCATCTGGAAGGAACTCAAGAAGGTCGCCGGCAGCGCCTACGAGGACTGGAAGCGCACCCCGGCCGGCAAGCAGACGGTGGCCAAGCTGGGCGACCTGCCGTTCTTCATGACCGCCGAAACCTACGGCTATTCGCTCAAGGCCGGCCGCGAATTCACCTACGACGGCGGCACGAAGGCCGACTATTACAGCAACGGCTTCGACAGCATGATCAACTTCAGCATGGCGGGCGATGCGCGCCAGGGCTACGAGCAGCTGTTCTCTTCGTATTCGCAGGCGCTGCACGGCCCGCTGAAGGGCGTCTCGGTACTGAACTACCTGGACTCGCACGACGACGGCAACCCCTTCGACGCGCTGCGCCAGCATCCGATGGAAGCGGCCAACAAACTGCTGCTGGCGCCGGGCGCGGCCCAGGTCTACTACGGCGACGAAACCGCGCGCGTGCTCAAGATCGAGGGCGCGGAAGGCGACGCCAACCTGCGCTCCTTCATGAACTGGGACCAGCTGAAGAACAACACCCGCGTCGGCCTGTTCGGCGTGGCCGAGGTCCGCGACCACTGGGCACGTCTGGGCCGCTTCCGCCACGCGCATCCGGCCGTGGGCGCGGGCATGCACCAGATGCTGCAGGCCAGCCCCTACGTTTTCAAGCGCACCATTGACAGGAACGGCGTGAGCGACCGCGTGGTGGTCGCGCTCGACCTGCCGCAGGACCGCAGCGTGGCGATTCCGGTGGCGGGCGTGTTCTCGGATGGCCAGACCGTGCGCGACTGGTACACCGGCAAGAGCGCCGTGGTTGCGAACGGCAAGGTGCAGTTCGAACTGCGGGCGCCGGTGGCCTTGATCGCATTGGATTGAGCCGCTTCGGACTAGGGTATGATCGATCCTTTCGGGGTTCGTGATTAGCTGGTCCGCCTATGCTGCGCAATAAATACATCGACATACAGGCTGCGACCGGCAGGCTTGGCCTATCGGCGCAGCTGATGCTTCTGCTGTCCGGGCTGGTGCTCCTGATCACGCTGGTGCTGGCCGGCGTCCTCGACCGGCTGTTCACCCAGCGCGAGGAGGCCGATATCGGCCAGCAGTTTGCCGAGCTGGCGATCCAGGCCACCGACAAGCTGGACCGCAGCCTGTTCGAGCGTGTCCGCGAAGTCCAGCTGCTGGCCAACCAGGCCGGCCTCGCCGGCACCGCTTCGACGCTGGACGACAAGCGCCGCCTGCTCGAAGCGATGCAGACCACCTATGCCTATTACGCCTGGCTCGGCATCACCGACAGCGAGGGCAAGGTGCTGGTGTCGGCGAACCGGCTGCTGGAAGGCGTCAACGTGGCCCACCGCCCCTGGTTCAAGAATGCGCTGAAGGGCGTGCACCTGACCGACGTGCACGAGGCCGCGCTGCTGGCCAGGCTGCTGCAGCCCAAGGATGCGAAGGAGCCGATGCGCTTCATCGACGTTGCCTTTCCCTACCGCGATGCGCAGGGCCGCGTCGCCGGCGTGTTCGGCACCCACCTGAGCCTGGCCTGGGCCGCCGACATCGAGAAGTCGGTCATGCTGCCGCTCCTCAAGCGCAAGCAGGTCCAGACCCTCATCCTCGGCAAGGACATGGCGGTCATCATGGACCCCAAGGCGCTGATCGGCACACGGCCCTTGCAGAATCCCGCTTTCCCGGCCAGCGGCGCCAGCGGCTACGCGGTCGAGCGCTTCGGCGACGGCAAAACCTACCTGGCCGGCTACAGCAAGAGCCAGGGCCACAGTTTTTCGCCCGGCCTGGGCTGGACCGTCATGGTCATCCAGGACCTCGGCGCCGCTTACGCGCCGGTGGCCGAGCTGCGCTACCAGGTCCTGATGAGCGGCATGTGCATCGCCGCGCTGTTTGCCGTGCTGGCGCTGTGGCTGGCGGGGCGCACCTCGCGGCCGCTGGACCTGCTGGCCGCATCGGCGGGCAGGATCGAAGCCGGCGACATGGACGACATCGCGCCGATTCCCGGCGCCTACCGCGAGATCGGCGTGCTGCGCACCTCGCTGCAGTCGCTGCTCAAGAAGCTCAAGGCCAGGGAGTCGGCGATGGTGCAGGCCGACCGCCGCAAGGACGAATTCCTGGCCACGCTGGCGCACGAGCTGCGCAATCCGCTGGCGCCGATTTCCTCGGCCGCCGACCTGCTGCGCATGGCCAGGGCCGACGAAGCGCAGCAGCGCCGGCTCGGCGAGATGATCGGGCGCCAGACCCGCCACATGACCGGCCTGGTCGACGACCTGCTGGACGTCTCGCGCGTGACCCGCGGCGAGATTGCGCTGGACCTGCGCCCCGTCGACCTGCGGGAGGCGATCGCCGAAGCGGTGGAGCAGGTTGCGCCGCTGGCCGCGGCGAAAAGCCAGGGCATCGAAACGCAGGCCGGCACCGGCCCCGCCATGGTGATGGGCGACCGCAAGCGCCTGGTGCAGGTGCTGGCCAACCTGCTCAACAACGCCACCAAGTACACGCCCGCGGGCGGCCGCATCGCGGTCGAGCTGTCGCTGGCGGCGGAGCGGGTCGTGCTGGCGGTGCGCGACAACGGCATCGGCATGTCGGCCGACCTGATGGAACATGCCTTCGAGCTGTTCACCCAGGAGACGCGCAAGACCGACCGCTCGCTGGGCGGCCTGGGTGTCGGCCTGGCGCTGTCGAAGCGCCTGGTCGAGCTGCATGGCGGCGTGCTGACGGTGAGCAGCGAGGGGCGCGACCAGGGCAGTACCTTTGTCGTGTCGATGCCGGTGCTGGTCGAGGCCGAGCTGAGCGCGTAAGACGCGTTCGTGCCGGATCGGCTAGACTCGCAGGCATCCAACGCTATAGAGGAAGCACGATGTCCGTTTATCGACATACCGCCGCACTGCTATTGAGTCTGGCCGCCGGTATCGGCCAGGCCGCGGAGCCATCCTACGGCCCCGAACTCGAAGGCTTCGATTACCCCTACCCGGTGCAGCAATACCGCTTCGCCTCGCAGGGCGTCCAGCTGCACATGGCCTACATGGACGTGAAACCGGCCAAGCCCAACGGCCGTACCATGGTCCTCCTGCACGGCAAGAATTTCTGCGGCGCCACGTGGAAAGAGAGTATCGAGGCGTTGACGAAAGCCGGCTACCGCGTGGTGGCGCCGGACCAGGTCGGCTTTTGCAAGTCGAGCAAACCCGAGCACTATCAGTACAGCTTCCAGCAGCTCGCCGCGAACACCCACGCGCTGCTGGAGGCCATCGGCGTCAAGAAGGCGACCGTGATGGGCCACTCGACCGGCGGCATGCTGGCGGTGCGCTACGGCCTGCTGTACCCGGACCAGACCGAGCAGCTGGTGCTGGCCAACCCCATCGGCCTGGAAGACTGGAAGGCGCTGGGTGTGCCTTCGCTGGGCGTCGATAAATGGTACGAGCGCGAGCTGGGCCAGACCGCCGACAAGATCCGCAATTACGAGAAATCGACGTATTACGTGAACCAGTGGAAGCCCGAGTACGAGCCCTGGGTGCAGATGCTGGCCGGTCTTTATCGCGGGCCGGGCAAGCAGCTCGTGGCCTGGAATTCGGCCCTGCTGTACGACATGATCTACACCCAGCCGGTGGTCTACGAATTCCCGCTGCTGAAGATGCCGGTGCTGCTGCTGATCGGGACGAAGGACAACACGGCCATCGGCAAGGACGCCGCGCCCGCCGAGCTGCGGCCGAAGCTGGGCAACTACGCGGAGCTGGGCAAGCGCGCCGCCAAGGCGATTCCGCATGCGACGCTGGTGGAGTTCGATAACATGGGCCACGCGCCGCAGATGCAGGATCCGAAGGCATTCCATGCGGCGCTGCTGAAAGGCCTGGAAGGAAAGTAAGGAAGCCACATGCGCATCAACGCAGATTTTTCGCAGCGCGCCATCGTCGAACCCGGCCAGCATGACTGGGTCGCTTCGCCGCAGGCCGGCGTCGAGCGCCTGATGCTGGACCGGATCGGCGCCGAGAAGGCGCGCGCCACCAGCATCGTGCGCTACGCTCCCGATTCGCGCTTTCCGCCGCACCAGCATCCGGGCGGCGAGGAGATCCTGGTCCTGGACGGCACCTTCTCGGACGAGACCGGGGACTTCCCGGCCGGCTGGTACCTGCGCAATCCGGACGGGACCTCGCACCAGCCGTCGAGCGCGGAAGGAGCACTCATCTTCGTGAAGTTAAGGCAGATGGCGCAGGGAGACGCGAGCCGCGTGCGCATCGATACGCGCCTGGCCTCGGCCTGGCAGCGCTTCGAGGACCGGATGGTGTGTCCGCTGTTCTCGAGTGCTGACGAGCAGGTATCCCTGCAGCGCGTGGGTGCGGGGCGCATGCTCCTGCCGGACGTCGATGGCGGTGCGGAGCTGCTGGTGCTCGAAGGCCGCATCGTCGATGGCGGCCGGTGCTACAAGCCCGGCACCTGGATCCGCCTGCCGCCCGGCGACCGGCCCGGTTTCACGGCCGACGAGAAGGGCGTGCGCTTTTATCTGAAGACCGGACACCTGGCGCATCTGGCCGTAGAGGCGTAGTTAGCAGCCGCTCTGCTTGATGCGCTCGACCTCGAGGCCGAACAGCGGACGCAGGCGCGTGCCGAACACGTTGCCGGCAAACGCCGCCACCAGCCACAGCCAGCCGTGCAGGCTGCCCGAGACGATGCCGCTGAAGTAGGCGCCGATGTTGCAGCCGTAGGCCAGGCGCGCGCCATAGCCGAGCATCAGGCCGCCGACCACGGCGGCGATGAAGGAGCGCAGCGGCAGCTGCCACTTCGGCGCGTAGCGGCCCGCGAGCGCGGCCGCCAGCATCGCGCCGAGCACGATGCCGATGTCCATCACCGAGGTCACGTCCTTCCATACCGGCGCAGCCAGTGCGGCGGCGTTCGACTTGGTCGACCAGTAGGTCCAGCTGGCGGTGTCGATGCCGATCGCCCCTGCGGCCTTGGCGCCCCACAGCGCGAAGGCCGAGGTCACGCCCCACGGGCGGCCGGACAGCGCGAGCGTGGCGAAGTTGAGCACCACCAGCGCGATGGCGCCGGCCACCAGCGGCCACGGGCCATGCAGCCAGGTGGCGGCGCGGTCGGCCGGCAGGTTCGGGACCACCAGCTTGCCGTGGCGGCGCTTTTCGACCACGACGGTGATGAAGGCGATGGCGGCGAACACCAGCCAGTTGAGCAGCAGTGCCGGGCCCAGGCCCAGGCTCTTCACCAGCGAGATCGGCTGCAGTTGCGGCAGCGAGGTCCAGAACGGCATGTGCGCGGTGGCGATCACGGAGCCGGTAATGAAGGCGATCAGGGTGACGATCATGCGCGTGCTGCCGCCGCCGACCGTGTACAGCGTGCCGGAGGCGCAACCGCCGCCCAGCTGCATGCCGATGCCGAACATGAAGGCGCCGATCACCACCGAGGTGCCGGCCGGCGAGACCAGGCCCGTGACCGGATTGCCGAACAGGGTGCCGGCGGACAGCGCCGGGAAGAACAGCGCCACGCCGACCGCCAGCATCAGCATCTGCGCGCGCAGGCCGGCGCCGCGGCCGTCGGCGATGAAGACGCGCCACGAGGACGTGAAGCCGAAGGCGGCGTGGTAGAGCGCAAGGCCGAGCAGGGCGCCGACCACGAACAGGGTGGCCTGCTTGACGCTGACGGCCTGCGCCAGCCAGAGCGCGCCGGCGAGGATGAGCAGCAGGGCGATGCCGAGCGGCTTCGGGTTGATGTCAACCCGGGGGCGGACTGGCAAGGAGATGGTATCCGACATGGGTAGGTATCCGATAAAGACGTAATCCTCTATTTTCCGCCGTTTCGCCGATTTTTGCAGGCCGGGTTTGCCTGATGCTCTACCATTTGGCGCTTACAGCGCGTTGCTGCGGCCCGGCATCGCATCGCTGCCGGCGTCCGGGCCGCCGGGGCCGCCCGTCGAGGCGCCGCCGGTCGTGCTCTGGCGCGAATCGGTGCCGGTTTTCGAGCCGGGCGGCACCTGGGCCGTTTCGTTCTTGCCGGTGGCCGGGGGCAGGGCGCCTTCGTGGGATTTCTGTTCGTTATCAGCCATGATGGACTCCTTCGCAGGGTGATCGATAGCTGCCATGCTAGTCCTTTGCCCGTGGGCGCCAATAGGAGCATGTCCTGGGCGATTGTAGGACGGAGAAAGCGCTCGCCCTGTGTATGGATGTTGTTTTCACTTAAGATGCGTGCGGTAAATCATATCGGGTGGAACGATGGCAGTATTGGACGAATCGCTGATTCTGAGTCTCAAGGGAAGTGCGGAAGCGCTCGACACGGCGCCTGCCGCCGGCGACGCGCTGCTCGCGCAGCTGGCGCAAGCCGGTTTGTTCGGTGTCGGCGTGCCGCGCAGCGAAGGCGGCGACGGTGCGCCTCTGGGTGCGGTCGTGCGCGTCGTTGCCGGCCTCGCCGAGCACACGCTCAGCGCCGCCTTCGTGTTCTGGGCCCAGCGCGCCTTCATCGAATGCGTGCTGGCCAGCCCGAACCGGGAACTGGTCCGGCGGCTCATGCCGGCCTTGCAGCAGGGGCAGCTTGCCGGTGCGCCCGGCCTGTCGAATGCGATGAAATTCCTGGGTGGCCTCGACCGGCTGCGCACGACCTGCACGGCCGGCCCCGAGGGCATGCGCCTGAACGGCAGCGTGCCATGGGCCACCAACCTGCATCCCGGCGGTTTCGTGGTCGCGCTCGCGGCCGGGGACGAGCAGGGCGACAACCCTGCCGTCATCGCCGTGCCCTCGGATGCGCCAGGCGTGCGGCGCGAGCCGGATCTGGACCTGCTGGCCCTGCGCGGCACGAATACGGGCGCGCTGCGCCTTGCCGACGTGCCGGTCGACCCGTCCTGGCAGTTGCACCCGCAAGCCAGGGTTTTCCTGCCGGGCATCCGCCCGGCCTTCATCGGCTTCCAGTGCGGCCTCGGGCTGGGCCTGGCGCGCGCATCGCTGCGCGCGGCAAGGCAGGCGCTCGACGACGCGCCGGCGGTCCTGGCCGGCGAACTGGCGGCGGCGGACGAGGCGCTGCATGCGTATGAGGCGGCCTTGTGCACGGGGCTGGACAGCGGCGCCCTGCGCGAACGGCCGGGCGAGCTGTTGCAGCTGCGCCTGCGCATGGTCGAGCTGGCGACCAGCGCCGTGCAGGTGGAATTGCAAGCCCTCGGCGGACGGGCCTTGCTGGGGGCCAGCGGCCGGGAGTTCGGTCGCCGCGCACGCGAAGCGGCCTTCCTGACGATCCTGACGCCGACCGCCGTGCAGCTCAAGAGCGAGCTGGCCAAGCGCGCGGCCATGCCGTGATGACGAGGGCCTAGCCCTTGTGGCGGATCGTCTCGATCACCAGCGCCAGCGCGCGCGAATTCTGGCGCCGGCTCGGGTAGTAGGCGTGCAGGCCCGGAAAGCTCGGGCAGAACGCTTCCATCAAGCTTTTGAGCTGTCCCGCGCGAATGTGCGGTTCGGCCAGGTCGGCCGGCACGAAGCCCAGGCCGCTGCCGCTGAGCGCCGCATTCAGGATCTGGTAGATGCCGTTGAAGACCAGCCGGCCGCGTACCTGCACCTCGATGTCGCGTCCCTCCTGGCGCAGCTCCCAGGCATACAGTCCGCCCTTGCTGGCCAGGCGCAGGTTGATGCAGTCGTGCTTGATGAGGTCCTGGACCGATGCCGGCACCGGCCGCCGTGCAAAGTAGGCCGGGGCGCCGACGATCGCCATCTTCACGTCCGGCGTCAGGCGCACCGCGATCATGTCCTTCTCGACCTGGTCGCCGAAGCGCACGCCGATGTCGTAGCGCTCGGCCGCGATATCGACCATGCGGTAGTCCGCACTGAGTTCCACGTGCAGGTCGGGGTATTGCGGCAGGATAGTCGCCAGGCGCGGCCACAGCACGGTGTCGACCACGTGGTCGGTGGCGGTGATGCGGATCGTGCCGGCCGGCTTGTCGCCCAGGTCGCTGACGGCGGCGATCTCGGCTTCGATCTCTTCCAGGCGCGGCCCGACGTTCTGCAGCAGCCGCTCGCCGGCATCGGTGGGCGAGACGCTACGCGTGGTGCGCGTCAGCAGGCGCACGCCGAGGCGTTCTTCGAGCCCGCGGATGATATGGCTGAGCGCCGATTGGGTCATGCCGAGCTTGGCTGCCGCGCGCGTGAAGCTGCGTTCGCGCGCGACGGCGAGGAAAACCAGGATATCGTTGATGTTTTCGCGGGCCATTGATGACAGTGTAATCCTAATTACCGGGTCGATTCATGAGCACAATTCATAAGCCCATGCAATTTTGGCACCGTTCCGGCCCCGGTTTTGCCTTTAAGATGCCAGGCTCGAAAAAAGGAGCAAACCCATGACTGTAAAAGCCTACGGCGCCTACGCCAGCGACAAGCCGCTCGAAGCGATGGATATTACCCGCCGCGCGCCGGGTCCGCACGACGTCCAGATCGACATCGCCTTCTGCGGCGTCTGCCACTCCGACCTGCACACCGTGCGCAGCGAATGGGCCGGCACCCTCTACCCCTGCGTGCCGGGTCACGAGATCGTCGGCCGCGTCTCGGCCGTCGGCGACCATGTCCACAAGCACCGCGTCGGCGACCTGGTCGGCGTCGGCTGCATGGTCGACAGCTGCCAGCATTGCGCCGATTGCGAAGAAGGCCTGGAGCAGTACTGCGACGGCATGGTCGGCACCTACAACGGCGCGACCCCGGACGCGCCCGGCCACACGCTGGGCGGCTACTCGGAAAAGGTCGTCGTGCATGAGCGCTTCGTGCTGCGCGTGACGCACGCGGAAGAGCAGCTGGCCGCCGTCGCGCCGCTGCTGTGCGCCGGCATCACCACCTATTCGCCGCTGCGCCACTGGAACGCGGGTCCCGGCAAGACGGTCGGCATCGTCGGCATCGGCGGCCTGGGTCACATGGGTATCAAGCTGGCGCGCGCGATGGGCGCCCACGTGGTCGCCTTCACCACCTCGGAATCGAAGCGCGCCGACGCGCATGCGCTGGGTGCGCACGAAGTGGTCGTCTCGCGCAATGCGGAGGAAATGGCCGCGCGCGCAAAATCGCTGGACCTGATCGTCAACACGGTGGCGGCGCCGCACGACCTCGACGCCTTCCTCACGCTGCTCAAGCGCGACGGCACCATGGTGCTGGTCGGCGCACCGGAGTCGCCGCACCCGTCGCCGCAGGTGTTCAACCTGATCACCAAGCGCCGCGCGATCGCCGGTTCGATGATCGGCGGGATACCGGAAACCCAGGAGATGCTGGACTTCTGCGCGCAGCACGGCATCGTCGCCGACATCGAGATGATCAAGGCCGACGAGATCAACGCCGCCTACGAGCGCATGCTCAAGGGCGACGTGAAGTACCGCTTCGTGATCGACAGCGCGACGCTGGCGGCATAAGGCGGTATCGATGGACATGCGCATCGCTGCCGCACAGGCCGACGTGGAAAGCAGGCCGGCGGCGTGGGGCGCGGTGTTCGCGATGGCGCTCGGCGCCTTCGTGCTGGTCGCCTCCGAGTTCATGCCGGTCAGCCTGCTGACGCCGGTCGCAAGCGACCTGCACATCACCGAAGGCCAGGCCGGCCAGGCGATCTCGGTGTCGGGCGCCTTTGCCCTGGTCACGAGCCTGTGCATCGCGCCGCTGGCCGGGCGCCTCGACCGCAAGCTGCTGCTGGCGGCCATGACGCTCATGATGATCGTGTCGGGCACCGTGGCCGCCTTCGCGCCCAACTACACGGTCTTCATGATCGGCCGCGCCTTCATCGGTGTGGCGATCGGCGGTTTCTGGTCGATGTCGGCGGCGGTCGCGATGCGCCTGGTGCCGGTACAGCAGGTGCCGCGCGCGCTGGCCATCGTCAACGGCGGCAATGCGCTGGCGACCGTGGTCGCGGCGCCGCTGGGCAGCTTCCTGGGCGGTATCGTCGGCTGGCGCGGCGCTTTCTTTGCCGTGGTGCCGGTGGCCGCCATCGCGCTGGCCTGGAAGCTGTTCAGCCTACCCATGCTGAAGGCGGAGCAGGGCGCGTCGGCCGGCGGCGTGTTCCGCTTGTTCCGGCGTCCCGCGATCGCGCTGGGGATGCTGGCGGTGGCGCTGTTCTTCATGGGGCAGTTTGCGCTGTTTACGTATCTGCGCCCCTTCCTCGAGAGCGTGACACAGGTTGGCGTGTCGACGCTGTCCCTGCTGTTGCTGGCGGTCGGCGCGGCCGGCTTCGTCGGCACAACCCTCATCGGCAGCTTCCTGAACAAGGGCATGTACCGCATCCTGGTCGCGGTTCCGCTGGCGATGGCGGCGATTGGCCTGGCCCTGATCGCCTTCGGCAGTTCGCTGGCCGTCACCGCCGTCTTGCTGGCTGTGTGGGGACTGGTCGCCACCTCGGCGCCGGTGGCCTGGTGGACCTGGCTGGCACGCAGCCTGCCGCAGGATGCCGAAGCGGGCGGCGGTTTGATGGTGGCGGTGGTGCAGCTGGCGATCGCCTGCGGCGCCACGCTTGGCGGCATCCTGTTCGACGCCAGCGGTTATCGCGCCACCTTCGGCATGAGCGCGGCGGTGCTGGTCGCGGGCGCGGGCGTCGCATGGCTGGCGGCGAGGGCGGCAAGGCAGGGCAGCGCACGCCTGCCCTGAAGCCGGCTGGGTCTTGTCGTAAGATACACGCATGACCCAGAATCCGCACGCCACCGCACCCGCCCCGGCGCCGGTCACCGAAAAGGAGATCCGCGCCGTCTACTTCGCCCTGATGGCCGTCCTCGGCCTCGGGGCGCTCGACCAGAGCATCGTCGCCACGGCGCTGCCGCGCATCGTCACCGACCTGGGTGGCATGGCCCACTTGTCGTGGGTGGTGACCGCCTACGTGCTGGCCTCCACCGCCACCATGCCCCTGTACGGCAAGATGGCCGACCAGTACGGCCGGCGGCCGATGATCTTCACGGCGCTCGCCACCTTCCTGCTTGGCTCGGTGCTGTGCGGCCTGGCCGGCAGCATGACGCAACTGATCGTGTTCCGTGCGATCCAGGGCATGGGCGCGGGCGGCTTCATGCCGCTGGCCCAGATCATCATCTCCGACCTGGTGGCGCCGCAGGACCGCGCCAAGCGCCAGGGTTCGATCGCCATCGTGTTCGCCGTCACCAGCGTGCTCGGGCCGGTGCTGGGCGGCTTGATGACCGACCTGCTGTCCTGGCACTGGATCTTCTTCATCAACCTGCCGATCGGCGCCTTCGCCAGCTGGGCCATCGCGCGCTCGCTGCGCAAACCGGTCATCACGCACGCCCATCGCATCGATTACCTCGGCTCCATCCTGCTCACCACCAGCATCGTTTCGCTGCTGCTGATCCTGGCCCTGGGCGGCACCGAGTGGCCGTGGGACGCGCCCGAGATCAAGGTCTGCGCCGCGCTGACGGTCGTGCTGGGCGCCTGGCTGGTGGTGCACCTGCGCCGCGCCGCCGAGCCGGTGCTGCCGCCCGACCTGTTCGGCAACCGCGTCTTCAACCTGGCCAGCGTGGTGATGGCGCTGAGCTTCGTCGGCCTGATGGGTTCGAGCGTGTTCTTCCCGCTGTACTTCCAGCTGGTGATGGGCGCCAGCCCGGCCCATTCCGGCATGCTGACGGTGCCGATGATGGTCGGGATGATCATTGCCTCCGCCCTGATCGGCCGCGCCGTGGCGCGCGCCAACAAGTACAAGGAAGTGCAGGTGGTGGGCCTGGCGGTGGCGGTGGCGGCGTTTGCCGCGCTGACCTGGGCCATGGCCAGCGGCCGCGGTTACTGGTTCATCGAGCCGCCGATCTTCTTCCTCGGCGCCGGCCTGGGCCTGGTGATGCCGAACATGACCATCGTCGTGCAGAGCGCCCTGGCACCGGCGCGGCGCGGCGTCGGCACCGCCATGCTGACCTTCTTCCGCTCGCTCGGCGGCCTGCTCGGCGTGACCGGTTCCGGCGCGATCCTGGCGCACCAGTTGCAGGAACACGGCATCGCCCAGGCCGCCGCGGCGGGCTCCGGCACGGTGCTGGCGCCGGCCCTGCGCGAGGTCTACCGCCATGCGATCGCCAACATCTTCGGCGCCGGCACCGTGATCGTGCTGGCGGCGCTGGTGCTGCTGCTGTTCATGCCGCAGGTGCGGGTGGAGGGGGCGGCGGCGCCGCAGCCTCCGCAGGCGGAGTAGCCGTCATCCCCGCGGAGGCGGGGATCCAAGGTTCTGGGCGCTGTCGAAACGCATGCAAACTTGGGTCCCCGCCTTCGCGGGGACGACGGCGGGAGCGGGAACGGCGTTTTAGCGGTTTTGGTGTCATTCAATCAATGGTATTCTACGGAAATGACCATTGAGCCCGACACCACCGAACAGAAGCAACCCCGCGCCGCCTACGCCGACGGTCCACGCCTGCTGGCCGACATCGGCGCGACCCACGCCCGCTTCGCCCTCGAGAGCGCGCCCGGCGTGCTGCGCAACGTCGCCGTGCTGCTGTGCGACGACTACCCCGGCATCGTGCCGCTGCTGAACGCCTACCTGGCGCAGACTGGCGGTGTGCGCATCAGCCATGCCGCCTTCGCGCTGGCCAATCCGATCAGCGGCGATTTCATCCGCATGACCAACCGCGACTGGCAGTTCTCGACCGACGAGGTGCGCCGCGCGCTGGGCCTGACCACGCTCCTGATCGTGAACGACTTCACGGCGCTGGCGATGGCGCTGCCGGGCTTCAAGCCGGAAGACCTGCTGCAGATCGGCGGCGGCAAGCCGCAGCCGCATGCGGTCGCCGGCGTGCTGGGGCCGGGCACGGGCCTGGGCGTGTCGGGCGTGATCCCGACGGTGGACGGCTTCGTCACCCTCGGCAGCGAAGGCGGCCACGTCAACTTCGCGCCGGCCGACGAGCGCGAATTCGCGATCCTGCAATACGCCTGGCGCGAGTGGCAGCACGTGTCGAACGAGCGCCTGATCTCCGGCCCCGGCATGGAGATCATCTACCGCGCGCTGGCGCAGAGGAATGGCGTGGATGCCCCCGCGCGCAACGCCGCCGACATCGTCAGCTGCGCGCTCGAACAGAAGGACCCGCTGTGCCTGGAGGTGCTGGAGTGCTTCGCCGGCATGCTGGGCGGCGCCGCTGCGAACCTGGCGGTCACGCTCGGCGCCTTCGGCGGCATCTTCATCGGCGGCGGCATCGTGCCGCGCGTGGCGCAGTGGTTCGAGACATCGCCGTTCCGCACGCGCTTCGAAGCCAAGGGCCGCTTTTCGAGCTACCTGGCGCAGATCCCGACCTACGTGATCATGACGCCGAATCCGGCGCTGTACGGCGTGGCGAGCATCCTGTCCGAACACCTGCGCGGCCGCACCGGCGCGAATACGCTGATGGAGCGCGTGCAGCACCTGCAGCACGAACTCTCGCCGGCCGAGCAGCGCGTCGCGACCCTGGTGCTGGAGCATCCGCGCAAGGTGCTGTCCGAGCCGATCGCCGAGATCGCGAAGCTGGCCGACGTCAGCCAGCCGACCGTGATCCGCTTCTGCCGCTCGCTGGGCTTTTCCGGCCTGGCCGACTTCAAGCTCAAGTTCGCGGGCAGCCTGACCGGCACCATTCCCGTGCGCCACAGCCAGGTGCGCATGACCGACAGCACCCACGATCTGTCGGCCAAAGTCATCGACAACACCGTATCGGCGATCCTGAAATTCCGCGACCAGCTCGACGTGAACTCGATCGACCGCGCCATCGAACTCCTGCGCCGCGCCAAGCGCATCGAGTTCTACGCGATGGGGAATTCGCGCGTGGTGGCGCTGGACGGCCAGCACAAGTTCTTCCGCTTCCGTATCCCGACCTCGTCCTACGGCGACTCGCATCTGTTCAGCCTGGCCGCCGAGCTGCTGGGACCGGGCGATGTCGTGATCGCGATCTCGACCACCGGCCAGCTGCCCGAGCTGCTGGCCGCGGTCGATACCGCGCGCGCGGCCGGCGCCGACGTCATCGCCATCACCAGCAGCAAATCGGCGCTGGCGAGGAAGGCCAGCATCTGCCTGGCGGTCGACCACAGCGAAGATTCGACCACCTTCCTGTCGATGATCTCGCGCATCCTGCAACTGCTCCTCATCGACATCATGGCGGTCGGGATCTCGCTGGGGCAGGAGAATGGCGGCGAGCATGGGGACGGCGACAACGAGCGCCGGCGCCTGCTGATCTCGCACCTGGACATCTGATGACGTAAGCGAGCTGGATCAAAGAACGTTTCCGTACGGCACTACACAATGGGCGGATATTCCCCCATTGGAGAGCCACATGATGCACCCGGATGACATCAAGCGTCTGGCGATCATGGCCACGCTGATCATGCTGTGCGCGCTCAGCTCCGGCCTGACCCATCCGGCGATCGTCTAGAACCGCGCTCTAGAAACGCGACTCGAGCGTCAGCCGCAGGCTCGGATGCCCGAGGATGGCCAGCCGGTTACGCAGCAGCGTGCCGCTGGCCGTGTCCAGGTAGCTGCGCTCGTTGACCATGTCCATGCCCAGCAGGTTGGCGGCACTCAGGCGCAGCTGGCTGGTCTTGTCGAGCTGCCAGGCGGCATACAGTTCCAGGTCGCGCTGGGCGTGCAGCCAGACGGTCTCGTTGGCCGTCACCGCCACCCGCCCGCCGCTGCGAAAGCCGAAGTTCGCTCCCGCGCTCGCGCGCTCGCCCTTCCAGTCGACGCCGAGGTTGCCGGAGAACGGCAACTGCTCGTCGAGCCGGTTGTCCGGGCCCGGCACCCCATCCACGCTGGACCAGTTGCGCGCGAGGTTGGCGCGCAGTTCGAGCGGCGGCGCAGCTTTCATCAACGCGGCCAGCGGGAAGCTTGTTTCCAGCTGCAGGCTGCGGGTGCGCGCCTTGCCGACGTTGGCCGGCACCGAGATCCAGCACCCATCCTCGAACGACACCAGCGGGCGCACGTAATCGTCGATGCGGCGCGCGGACGCGCTCAGTGACAGCAGCGCGCCCTCGGCCCAGTGGTGCTCCCAGGCGGCGTCGATGCCGAGCGCCAGCTCCGGCTTCAGGTGCGGATTGCCCTCGGTGTCCGGCTCGGCCGGGTTGTTGTTGACCGAGGTGTAGCGGTGCGGCAGCAGCTGGTCCATGCCGGGCGCCTTGTAGGTGCGCGACACGCCGAAGCGCAGCTGGTCTTCCCTGGTGCCCGGCAGCTTGTAAAGCATCTGCAGCACCGGACTGAAGACGCTCGATTGCGAGCGCGCGCTGCCGAAGGTGTTGCCCGCGGCGCGGATACGCACCCCTTCCCAGCGCGCGCCGAGGTAGGCCGACAGCCGCTGCGTGACCTCCCACTCGTCCTGCGCATAAGCCGCCAGCCGCGCCACGTGGCCGGTGTAGTGCTCGTCGCCGCCGGGGATGCGGGCCGCCGGATCCAGGTAATCCGTTTCAAGCCGCGCGTCGCTGCGGCGATCCCAGGCGCCTTCCCAGCCCACCGCCAGCGCGTGCTTGTCGATCAGCGGCACCGTGAACTTGCCGCTGGTCTGCAGCCCGCGGTCGCGCCCGCGCGAGGCGATGGTGCGGGTCAGCGGCTCGACCTCCGGATTGCCGCCGGCCGTGCGGGTGCTGGTGTTGTCGGTGCGGCCAGCGGACGCGCCCAGCTTCGCATCCAGCCTGGCGCCGGATGCGAACGCGTGCATCCAGTGCAGCGTGCTGCGCACGGTGTCGTTGTCGTTGCCCATGGCGATGCGCTTGTCCGGGTAGGGCGACAGCGCGCCGAGCAGGGTGGCCGTGGGCGCGTTCACGTCGATGTGGAAGCGGTTGAGGTTCAGGTAGCTCTCCAGGTCCAGGGTGTCGCCGCCGTCGAGCTTCCAGGCCAGTTTCGGTATCAGATTCAGCGTCGTCATGCGGCCTTCCTCGTGGCTTGCGGTGGTGCGCAGCAGGGTCGCGCGTCCGCTGGCGTCGCTGGCTTCCTCACGGCCCGGCACCTCGCCGCGGAAGCGGTTGTGCACCAGGCTGGCCGCCAGGTCCCAGGACATGGCATCGTTGCGGTCTGCCACGCGCAGGCTGGCATCCGGGCTGCGCGTGTCGCGCCCGATGGCGGCGCCCAGCTTCAGTTCGCGCTCGGGTTTGCGGACCGTCTTTTTGAGGACGATGTTGATGGTGCCGGCGATCGCCGCGGTCGAGTGTTCGACAGTCGGCGCGCGCATCACCTCGATGCGTTCGACCGTGTCCGGCGCCAGCGTCTCGACCAGCATGCCGCCGGGCGGGCGCTCGCCGTTCACCAGCACCTGCGTGTAGCCGCTGCCCAGGCCCTGCATGCGGATCTCGCCGCCACGGCCGGCACTGCCGCTCACCGTCACGCCGGGGATGCGTTTGAGGACGTCGAGCAGGTTCGTATCGCCGTAGCGCACCAGCTCATCGTGCTTGACGACGATCTTCATCGCGGTGTCGTCGCGGCGCGCGTCATAGCCGGCCAGCTTGCCCTCGACGGTCACGGTCGGCGCCGGCGCTTGCTGCGCATGGGCGGACATGGCCGTGGCCAGAAGGGAAGGGAGCAGGGCCAGGCACATGGCGTGCCGCAGCCCAGCGGCAGGCGCGGAAGAAAAAGCATGGCAGGGGCGGTTTGTCGGCATCGTTATCCTCGCATGGGAAATTATCTTCCTCACAATTTACCGTTAACTTCCTAATGAGTGCAATGGTAATTGCTATTAGTTGGTATATTTCGCTGCGATACCCACCCTGGATGTCAATTCTTGCAGGTACCCATCGCAGCGTCGGTCGGCCACAATGCCGGTTCGCCACCCTGGCATCCCGGTTCGCCACAAAGCGTTTGCCGGCAAAAAGGAGATGGTTCAGGCTTGCATCAATGACACCAATAACAAGGGATGGGACATGAAACGACGTGAACTACTGAAGGCTTCCCTGGGTGCGGCGCTGATGGCCGGCGGCCTGCCCGGACCGGCGCGCGCAGGGACGGTGCTGACCAGGGTGCGCCCCGGTGCCGCCGGCTGGCCCAGTGCGGCCGCATGGGAAGGCTTGCAGCGTGCGACCTCGGGCCGGCTGCTGAAGCTGGCGTCGCCGTTTGCCGGCTGCGCTGCCGACGCCGCAAGCTGCGCCGCCCTGCGCGAGCAGATCAAGAACCCCTACTTCATCGGCGACCATCCCGCGCTCACCCAGACCAGCGGCTGGCAGGACGCATGGCAGTCGCGCCCCAGCGCCTATGCGGTGGCGGCACGCGAGAGCGCCGACGTCGCCGCCGCCGTCGATTTCGCCCGCACCCACAAGCTGCGCCTGGTGGTCAAGGGCGGCGGCCATAGCTACAAGGGCGGCTCGAACGCGCCGGACTCGCTGTTGGTCTGGCCGCGCGCCATGAACGCCGTCACCGTGATCGATGCCTTCGTGCCGCAGGGCGGCAGCGCGGGCGAGGCCGTGCCGGCGGTCAGCATCGGCGCCGGCGCCATGTGGATCGACGCCTATACCGCGGTGACCACCAGGGCCGGGCGCTATGTGCAGGGCGGCGGCTGCACCACGGTCGGCGTGCCGGGCCTGGTGCAGGGGGGCGGCTTCGGCAGCTTCTCGAAGCGCTACGGCACCGCGGCCTCCAGCCTGCTCGAAGCGGAGATCGTCACCGCCGACGGCCAGGTGCGGATCGCGAATGCGCACACCAATCCGGACCTGTTCTGGGCGCTCAAGGGCGGCGGTGGCGGCACCTTCGGCGTGGTCACGCGCATGACCCTGCGTACCCACGCATTGCCGGAGCACTTCGGCGGCATGCGCGGCGAGATCGAAGCCGCCAACCCCGCGGCCTACCGCGCACTGATCGCGCGCTTCCTCGCCTTCTACCGCGACAACCTGTGCAACGAACACTGGGGCGAACAGGTGGCGCTGCGCGATGGTCGCAAGCTGCGCCTGTCGATGGTGTTCCAGGGACTCGACCAGGCGCAGGCAAAAGCCGCGTGGAAGCCCTTGTTCGACTGGGCGCGGACCAGCAAGGACTACAGCTTCGAGGAGCCGCTGTTTCTGGCGGTGCCGGCGCGCCGCTTCTGGGACGCCGGCTTCTGGGACAAGACCGTGCCGGGCAACATGGTGCGGGACAGCCGCGAAGGCGCACCGGCGCACTACGCGGTATGGGAGGGCGACCGCGGACAGGCCGGCTGGTACATCCACGGCTTCGAATCGACCTGGCTGCCGGGCCGGCTGCTGGAGGGCGATGGCCTGGCGCGGCTGGCGGACGGCCTGTTCGACGCCTCCCAGCAGTGGGAGGTGGGACTGCACTTCAACAAGGGCCTGTACGGCGCGCCGGCCGAGGTGCTGGCCGCCGCGCGCAACACCGCGACGCACCCGGGCGTGCTCGACGCCTTCGCACTGGCCATCATCGCCTGCGGCGACGGACCGGCCTACCCGGGCATGCCGGGCGCGCAGATCGACCAGCCGGACGGACGCCAGCGCGCCGCCAAAGTGCGCGCCGCCATGGACACGCTGCGCAAGGTCGCGCCGGACGCCGGCGCCTATGTGTCGGAGAGCGACTTCTTCCAGGCGCGCTGGCAGGACACCTACTGGGGCGCCAACTACCCGAAGCTCCTGAAGATCAAGCAGCGCTACGATCCGGAGGGGCTGTTCACGGTGCGCCATGGCGTCGGCAGCGAAGCCTGGAGCGTGGACGGGTTTATGCGCAAGGGTTGAGCCATGCCGCTTTTGCTGCGGCGCCGGCGTTTTGGTGGGCTCGGGGAGCCCACCCTACGTTATCGCTACGGACGAGCCTCAGTCCTCGACAAACACCACCGCCGTCCGCGGCGGAATGCTGAACGACCCGGTAGCCGGATCGAAGCTGGCCTGGGTCGCGCGCTTGTCGGCCACGCCCGGCGACAGGAACACCGGGTGCAGGCGCAGCGCCTTGCCGGTTGCCTGCGCGTCGGTGACCGTGTGCCCGACCTTGTCGACGTTGATGAAGTAACTGATGCCCTTGAAGTTCGCGCCCGGATAGCCTTCGCCGTCCAGGTGGGCCGCGACCACGGTCGGCGTCTGGGTCGAGCCGGTGTTGAAGAAGCGCAGGCGGCGCCGGATGTCGGCGGATGTCGGCAGGCGGAACAGCGTCGAGCTGGCGCGGATCGCCAGCAGGTCGCGGAAGGCGTCGCGCGCGAAGGCGATGTCCGCAGGCGTGGGCTTGAACGCGGCGTTGGCCAGCAGCGGCTTGATCAGCGCGTAATCCTTGCCGTTGTCCTCGCTAGGGGGCAGGCCGGTGCCGAAGTAATTGTCCTTGTAGGTCCAGTCGAGGCGGTTGAACCAGTCGCCCGAGTTGAAGCTGTTGCGGTCCAGGGACTTCGAGCGCAGCACGTCGATGCCGGCGTGGTAGTAGGCGATGCCCTGCGCGAAGGCGTCGACGGCCATGCCCAGCACCTGCACGCGGGCGCGGTCCTGGCTCGAGGTCGATGCCGGCAGCTTGAAGACGTCGATGTCGTACAGGGTCTGGTTGTCGTGGTTCTCGACGTAGTTCACGACTTCCGAGGGCTCGCTGGCATAGCCGGCCGGCTGGCCGCCGTAGTCGATGCGCTCCAGCGCGACCACTTTGTCGTCGAAGGTCTGCAGCGGGTAGCTGCGGATCGAACCGGCCAGGCCGGCGCGCACCATGTCGGCGCTGCGCATCAGGTCCGCCGCGCTGTGCGGTCCGGCATGGCCGTTCGGGTCGTACACCAGGCCGTTGATCCAGCCCTGGCGCGCGAACAGCGCCTCGCCCGAATCGCCGGCCGAGCCGCCGCGCACGGCGTCGCGGGTGCGGTCGTTGAAGGTACCGATACCGCTGCCGTTTAAAGATAACTGCGACGCCTGCACGAAGCGCGCGCCATCGGCCACTTCGCCGAAGTTCCAGCCTTCGCCGAGCAGCTGGACCGGGCGGCCGGCGGCCGCGTTCACGGTGCGCTGCAGTTCTTCCATGACGGCGCGCGGCTGGTGGCCCATCAGGTCGAAGCGGAAGGAGTCGATCTTGTACTGGGTCGCCCACAGCACCACCGAGTCGATCATCAGCTTGCCCATCATGCGGTTTTCGGTGGCGGTGTTGTCGCAGCACGTGGAGCGCTCGATGCCGCCAGTCGCATTCAGGCGGTGGTAATAGCCCGGCACCACGCGGTCCAGCACCGACTTCTCGTTCTGGCCGGCGATGAAGGTGTGGTTGTACACCACGTCCATGCCGACGCGCAGGCCGAGCTTGTGCAGGCCGTCGACCATCTCGCGGAATTCCACCACGCGGCGGGCGCCATCGGCCGGATCGGTGGCATAGCTGCCTTCCGGTGCGTTGTAGTGGTAGGGATCGTAGCCCCAGTTGAAGCAGTCGGTGTCCGCGGTCTTCTTCACCAGCGCCTGCTGGGCCTCGCTGTCCGGCCCACCCGACGGCTTCGGCATCGCGCAGCCGACTTCCGGCACGCTGCCGATGTCGTAGACGGGCAGCAGGTGGATGTCGGTCAGGCCGTTTTTCGCCAGCGCGGCCAGGTGGCGCATGCCGTTCGACCGGGGGCGCGTAAAGGCGGCGTACTTGCCGCGCAGGGCTTCCGGCACGCTGCCGTCGTTGATCGAGAAGTCGCGCACGTGCAGCTCGTAGACCACCATGTCGGTCGGGTTCTTGACCGTCTGCGGTGCCTGCGCCGTGTCCCAGCCGGCCGGCTTGAGCTTGGGCGAGTCGAGGCGCGCGATATAGCTGCGCTTCGAATCCGCGGTCAGGCTGATGGAATAGGGATCGGTGACCAGGTTGCGCACGATGCCCGCGCCATCGACCGGCACGTCGACCGCATATTTGTAGTACTTGCCGCTCAGGTCGCCGGGCAGCTGCGCATTCCAGGCGCCGGTGCTGGGGTCGAAGCGCATCTGGTACACCGCGCGCGCGGTGCTGCTGCCGGTGTTGTAGATGCAGACGGCGGCCTGCTGCGCGGTCGGCGCCCACAGGCTGAAGCCGGTGCGCGTGTTTTGCCCATTGAGCGTGATGTCGACGCCCAGCTTGTCCAGTTTGCCAGCGGCCGCATACAGGTCGTCCAGTGCGCCCGCCACCTGCACGCGCGTGGCCGCGCGCACGATGCCCTGCGCGTCTTCCTGTACCAGCACCAGCTGCTGGCGGTGCAGCTCGCCCATCCTGGCGACGTCGTCTTCGTTCAGCTGCAGCACCGGACCGGCACCAATCCACTTGAAGCGCTCCGCCAGCGGCGCCGGCACGCTGCCGCGGGACAGGCCGAGACTCAGCGCGCCGGCGCTGCCCGTCACCTTGGCGCCGACCGGCGCGGCGATCGCACCGGTGGGCGAGTGATAGAGCTTGAACACGCCGTCCGCCGCAGCGCCGGGGAAGGCGATCAGGCGCCGGTCGAGCCAGACGGCGCGGGCATCGAAACTGGCGTTTGCCGCGCTCAGCACGGTCTGGAAGGATTTGCTGTCGCAGGCTTCGGGCGAGATGGCAGCGTGGGCGCCGGTGGCGGCGAGCAGGGCCAGCAGGCCGGCAGCGGTGGTGGTGGTTCTTGTCATTAAATATGTGTTTAGTTAGCTTAACGGGATCTCGATAAACCGTAGCGAGCGGAAGCCGAGTTGGCCGAGAAGCGCAGCCGTACTTACGGTACGGCCGGTCCGCCGTAGCGGAGCATCGCAGGCCGGCTCGGCGACGCGCAGTAGGTTTATCGAGATCCCACCAAGTAGTTGTTCACCATGCGGTAACGCGTCGCGTACCAGCCGAATACAAGGGCGGCAATAAAGGCGAAGGCCGCAAAGAAATACATCTGGAAGGCCATCACGCCCAGGCCCGTGTTGGCGATGTGGCCCAGCACGGCCTCGTTCTTGACGCTGGCGTTCACGATCAGCACCCACAGGCTGCCGACCGTCACCGCCAGGTACCAGAAGGCCATGATCACGCCTTTCATCGACTTGGGCGCCTGGCTGTAGGCGAATTCGAGGCCGCTGGCCGAGACCAGCACTTCGCCCATGGTCAGCAAGGCATAGGGCAGGATCTGCCAGGCCATCGAGACCGGCGTGCCGCCGTCCATCGCGACCTGAATCGTGCCGATCGCCACCCACGACAGGGCGGACAGCGCAATCCCGGCCGTCATGCGGCGCAGCGCGGTCGGCTCCCAGCCGAGTTTGCGCAGCAGCGGGAACACGGCCAGGTTATTAAAGGGGATGAGCAGCATTACCAGCAGCGGATTCAGGGCCTGCATCTGCGCCGGCTCGAACTGGAACTCGCTGCCGAACAGCGACAGGGTAGGACGCAGCATCGCATTGGCCTGTACGATCCAGGTCGAGGCCTTCTGGTCGAACAGGGACCAGAACGGCGTCACCAGCGCGAACACGATCAGCACGCGCAGCACGCCGCGCACGCCGTCGACCGCGTCATCCGGATGCAGGCCGCGTGCGCGCTCCAGCTGCAGCGACACGCCGATGCCGCCGAAGGCCAGCAGCAGCACCAGCGCCGTGCAGGCGGCGATCACGAAGCCCCAGCTCGGCGTCATGGCCAGCGAGACCACGGCGCCGACCACGCCGACGGTGGCCACCGCCAGGCCCGGACGTCCTTCGCCTTCGCGCTTCGCCAGCAGGGCGGTGCGCGCGACATTGAGGAAGGAATGCGGATTCGCGGCGCTCGGCGGCACGTGCACGTACTTCTTGCGGCCGCTCCAGAACACCAGCGTCGCGATGAACATCAGGATGCCGGGGATGCCGAAGGCGACCGACGCGCCATAGTCGCGCAGGAAGATCGGCATCAGGAGCGAGGCGAAGAAGGAGCCGAAGTTGATGATCCAGTAGAAGGCGTCGAACACCACCTTGGCCTTGTCCTTGTTGGTGTGGTCGAACTGGTCGCCCACAAAAGAAGCCACCAGCGGCTTGATGCCGCCCGAGCCGAGCGCGATCAGGAACAGGCCGAGGTAGAAGCCCTTGACGTTGTCTTCGAAGGCGGCGAGGCAGGCGTGGCCGGCGCAGTAGACGAGGCTGAGCCAGAACACGGTGTTGTACTTGCCGAAGAAGCGGTCGGCCAGCCAGCCGCCCAGCAGCGGGAAGAAGTAGACGCCGATGACGAAGGTGTGGAACACATGCTTGGCCTCGCCCGCACGCTCGGCTTCGGGCAGGAACAGCAGCAGCGAGGAGATCAGGAAGGGCGTCAGGATGTTGCGCATGCCGTAGAAGCTGAAGCGCTCGCAGCCTTCGTTGGCGATGATGAAGGGGATCTGGCGCGGCATGCGGCCGGTTTGGACCGGCGCTGGGTTTTTGGTCATTGGGCGTCTCCGTAATCGTCGTTCCCGCGCAGGCGGGAACCCAAGTTTTGCGACTCGTTGGCGGAACTTGGATTCCCGCCTGCGCGGGAATGACGGTGATGGGGTAGTACTGCCGCGATGCTATTCAAGCCTATCCAACTTGGCAACAGGAACTTCTTCGGCAAGTTCGCAACCCTAACATTGAATCTGTAGTTTGACTACTACAAAGCCAATTATTCTTCAGTCATGAGATTCGTAAGATGATGATTTAAAAAGATATTTACGATAACCCGCCAACTCGGTGACAATTGTCATCACAGTATCGATGCTGTATATTGCGTAAAAATTTACTAACCGGACATCATCATGACGAACCCTTCCGACGCTCAGAATCCGTGGTGGAAAGAAGCCATCATTTACCAGGTCTACCCGCGCAGCTACCTCGACACCAATGGCGATGGCGTCGGGGACCTGCCGGGCATCACCGCCAAGCTCGATTACATCGCCAGCCTGGGCGTGGACATCGTCTGGCTGTCGCCCTTCTTCAAGTCGCCGCAGAAGGACTTCGGCTACGACATCTCCGACTACTGCGACGTCGATCCGCTGTTCGGCACCCTGGCCGACTTCGACGCGCTGATCGCCAAGGCGCACAGCCTGGGCCTGAAGATCATGATCGACCAGGTGATGTCGCACACCGCCGACGCCCACCCGTGGTTCGTCGAGAGCCGTTCCAGCCGCGACAATCCGAAGAGCGACTGGTACGTGTGGTCCGAGCCGCTCGCGGACGGCAACCCGCCGAACAACTGGCTGTCGGTGTTCGGCGGCTCGGCCTGGCAGTGGGACACCCGCCGCAAGCAGTACTACATGCACAACTTCCTGGTCAGCCAGCCGCAGCTCAACTTCCATAATCCGGAAGTGCAGCAGGCCCACCTGGACGCGCTGCGCTTCTGGCTCGAGCGCGGCGTCGACGGCGTGCGCATGGACGCCTGCGTGTTCCACTTCCACGACCAGCAGCTGCGCAGCAATCCGCCGGCCCTGGTGCGCGACACCTCGACCGTCACCGACGTGAACCCCTACGGCATGCAGGCCCACATCTACGACAAGACCCAGCCGGAGAACATCGCCTTCCTGCAGAAGGTGCGCGCGCTGCTGAACGAATACGGCGCGGTGTCGATCGGCGAAGTCTCGTCCGACGATGCGCTGGCCCAGATGGCCGAGTACACCGAGGGCGGCGACAAGCTGCACATGGCCTACAGCTTCAACCTGCTGACGCCGGAATTCAGCAGTGCCCACATCCGCAAGCAGGTCGAGGAATTCAACGCGCGTGTCAAGGATGGCTGGGCTTCCTGGTCGGTCGGCAACCACGATGCGATCCGCGTGGCGACGCGCTGGGCCAACGGTGAAGTCACGCCGGCCTTGTCGAAGCTGGTGCTGGCGATGCAGCTGTCGCTGAAGGGCACCCCCTGCCTGTACCAGGGCGACGAGCTGGCGCTGCCGGAAGCCGACGTCCCTTACGAACTGCTGCAGGACCCCTACGGCATCACCTTCTGGCCGGAGTTCAAGGGCCGCGACGGCTGCCGCACGCCGATGCCGTGGAAGGCCGAGGCGCCGCATGCCGGTTTCACGACCGGCAAGCCGTGGCTGCCGGTGCCGGCCGAGCACCTGCCGCTGGCTGAGGACCTGCAGGACAAGGATCCGCAGTCGATGCTGAACTTCCAGCGCAAGATCATCCACTGGCGCCGCACCATGCCGCAGATCACCCGCGGCGAAATCGTCTTCTTCGACGTGCCGGAACAGGCGCTGGCGCTGCGCCGCGACCTGCCGGGCTACCCGTCGGTGCTGGCGGTGTTCAACGTCACCGACCAGCCGCTGAGCTTCGAGTGGCCTGAAGCGGCCGGCGCGACGAAGCTCGAAGGCCACGGCCTGGCGGGCGACGTGCTTGGTACCACGGTGACCCTGCCGCCTTACGGTGGCTGGTTCGGCAGCGTCGCCGCGAAGGTGTAAGCCATGCAGGAACAGGTAGAAGACGAACAAACGCGCGACAGCAAGCACACCCGCACCGCCTTTGCCGACGGCCCGCGCCTGCTGGCCGACATCGGCGCGACGCACGCGCGCTTCGCCCTGCAGACCGCGCCGGGCACTTATCGCTCGGTGCGGGTGCTGAAGTGCGACGAGTTCGATGGCATCGTGCCGCTGCTGCGCTTCTACCTGTCCGAACATGAGGACCTGGGCCTGCACCACGCGGCGCTGGCGCTGGCCAATCCGGTCGACGGCGACTACGTGCGCATGACCAACCGGCCCTGGGCCTTCTCGACCGACGAGGTGCGGCGCGAGCTGGGCCTGAATACCCTCCTGATCGTCAACGACTTCACGGCGCTGGCGATGGCGATTCCCGGCCTGAAGTCGGAAGACCTGATGCAGGTCGGTCCGGGCAAGCCGGTGCCGCATGCGGTGCTGGGCGTGCTGGGGCCGGGCACGGGCCTGGGCGTGTCGGGCGGGATTCCGACCGTGGACGGTTTCGTCACCCTCGGCAGCGAGGGTGGCCACGTGAACTTCGCGCCCAGCGACGAGCGCGAGTTCGCGATCCTGCAGGCCGCCTGGCGCGAGTGGACCCACGTCTCGAACGAGCGCTTGATCTCCGGCCCCGGCATGGAGATCATTCATCGCGCGCTGGCCGAGCGCAATGGCGTCGACGCGCCCGATCGCGATTCGGCCGCCATCATCGCGGCGGCCATGGAAGACAAGGACCCGCTGTGCCTGGAAGTGCTGGAGTGCTTCTGCGGCATGCTGGGCGGCGCCGCGGCCAACCTGGCGGTGACGCTGGGCGCTTTTGGCGGCATCTTCATCGGCGGCGGCATCGTGCCGCGCCTGGGCGAGTGGTTCAAGAGCTCGCCCTTCCGCGCACGCTTCGAGGCCAAGGGCCGCTTCTCGGGCTATATCGCCGACATCCCGACCTACGTCATCAGCACGCCGCACGTGGCCTTCGACGGCGTGGCGAACATCCTCTCCGAGCACCTGCGCGGCCGCAGCGGCGACAACACGCTGATGGACCGCATCCGCCAATTGCAGCCGGAACTGACCCCGGCCGAGCAGCGCGTGGCGAGCCTGGTGCTGGAGCAGCCGCGCCTGGTGCTGAACGAACCGATCGCCGGGATTTCGAAGCTGGCCGACGTCAGCCAGCCGACCGTGATCCGCTTCTGCCGCTCGCTCGGCTTCCTGGGCCTGGCCGACTTCAAATTAAAATTCGCGAGCTCGCTGACCGGCTCGATCCCGGTGCGCCACAGCCAGGTGCGCGGCAGCGACAGCACGCACGACCTGTCGGCGAAAGTCATCGACAACACCGTCTCGGCGATCCTGAAATTCCGCGACCAGCTGGACGTGCGCGCGATCGACCGTGCGATCGAACTGGTGAGCCGGGCCAAGCGCATCGAGTTCTACGCGATGGGCAATGCGCGCGTGGTGGCGCTGGACGGTCAACATAAATTCTTCCGCTTCCGCATCCCGACCGCGCTGTACGGCGACTCGCACCTGTTCAGCCTTGCCGCCGACCTGCTGGGGCCGGGCGACGTGGTGATCGCGATCTCGAATTCCGGCCGCCTGCCGGAGCTGCTGGCCGCCGTCGACAAGGCGAGGGCGGCCGGCGCCGACGTCATCGCGATCAGCAGCAGCCAGTCGCCGCTGGCACGCCGCGCCAGCGTGCTGCTGGCGGTCGATCACGCCGAGGACAACACCAGCTTCCTGTCGATGATCTCGCGGGTGCTGCAGCTGCTCCTCATCGACATCATGGCGGTGGGCGTGTCGGTGGACGTGCACCATGCGCGCGCCGCCTCGTCCTCATCGGCGCCGGCGCCGGCGCTGATTTCGCACCTGGACAGCTGATTGAGGCACGTCATCCTCGCGCATCTTCACCGTCATCCCCGCGTATCTTCATCGTCATCCCCGCGCAGGCGGGGATCCAAGTTGTACGCTTTTCGACAGCGCCTGCAAACTTGGGTCCCCGCCTTCGCGGGGACGACGTTACAGAGCGCGGGGACGACGTTACAGAGCGCGGGGACGACGTTACAGGGCGCGGGAATAACGCTCAGGTAATCAGTATCGCCCTGAAGTCGTTCACATTGGTGAGCGTCGGCCCGGTCACCACCGAATCCCCCAGCGCCCCGAAGAAGCCGTGCCCGTCGTTGTTCTGCAACGCGTCGGCCGGCTTGATCCCCAGCGCCCAGGCACGCGCCAGCGAGTCCGGCGCCAGCACCGCGCCCGCGATCTCTTCCTGGCCGTCGACGCCATCGGTATCGCCGGCCAGCGCGTGCACGCCGGCGCAGCCATCCAGCGCCAGCCCCAGCGACAACAGGAACTCGACATTGCGCCCGCCGCGTCCCTGGCCGCGCACCGTCACGGTGGTCTCGCCGCCCGACAGCATCACGCAGGGCTTGGCGAAGGGCTGGCCGTATTCCGCCACCTGGCGCGCGATGCCTGCCATCGCCTTGCCGACGTCGCGCGCCTCGCCCTCGATCGCATTGCCGAGGATGTAGGGCGCGATGCCGGCTTCGCGTGCCACGGCGGCCGCCGCTTCCAGCGCCATCTGCGGGGTCGCGATCATGCGCGTCTCGCAGCGTGCCAGCCGCGGGTCGCCCGGCTTGACCGATTCGCCGCGCCCGCTCTCCAGGACCTCGCGCACGGCAGGGGGCAGGGCGATGCCGTAGCGTTTGACGATGGCCAGCGCGTCTTCGCAGGTACTCGGATCGCCGACGGTCGGGCCGGACGCGATGTCGCAGGGCTGGTCGCCCGGCACGTCCGAGATCAGCAGCGTCACCACGCGCGCCGGGTGGCAGGTCGCGGCCAGCCGCCCGCCCTTGATGGCCGAGAGATGCCGGCGCACGGTGTTCATTTCGCCGATGGTCGCGCCGGAGGCGAGCAGGGCGCGGTTGACCGCCTGCTTGTCTTCCAGCGTGATGCCGTCGAGCGGCAGCGGCAGCAGCGCCGAGCCGCCGCCCGAGATCAGGCAGATCACGGTGTCGTCCGCGCTCAGCCCCGCGACCAGCGCCATCATGCGCTGGGCGGCGTGCAGGCCGGCCTGGTCCGGCACCGGGTGCGCGGCCTCGACGATCTCGATGCGCCGGCAGGGCACCGCATAGCCGTAGCGCGTGACCACCAGGCCGCTCAGCGGGCCGTCCCAGTTGTTCTCCAGCGCCTGGGCCATCGCGCTGGACGCCTTGCCGGCACCGATCACGATGGTCCGGCCCTTGCCCGGTTCCGGCAGGTGCCGGGGAACGCAATGCCCGGGCTGGGCCGACTCGATGGCGGCTTCGAACATCTTGATCAACAGCGCGCGTGGATTGGCTTGCATCGTCGCCTTCCGTCTCCAGCCGCTCAGGGCATCGGATCGTTCACGTCGGCATGGATGCGGCCCCAGCCATGCTTTACCGCATCCTTGAATCTTTCCCATGGCGAGAGCTGCCCCGGGTGCCGCGCTTCCCAATCGGATCGCAGGTGCGGCTCGGCTGCATCCCAGTCGTGGCTGCGGTATTTCTCGTTACGCCGCGCTTCGCTGCCGAACAGGTAGGCCGGCGCATGCTCGTCGTAGTCGCCACCGCCGTCGCGGTTCGCGTAGCGTGCGTTCCAATGGGTACGGTAGTAGGTATCGTCGTCGATGTCAGGGGCGGCGCTGTCCCAACCCTGGCGCACGGCGGCCCTGGAGGCCTCCCAGTCTGCGGCGCCGGCGGCGCTTTTTCTCCAGCCGCTTACCAGCTCCGGTTCGACTTCGTCCCAGGAACGATTACGGTATTTGTCGCTGACATGCATTTCCTGGCCATAGCGGTAGGCGGCCATGTTGTCCAAGCCGCTCGATCGTGCGTTTTCGTTCATCACTTCCTCGATGTTGTCATGGATGTGAAAAGGATACGCCGAATGGACGCATCGCGCCCGGCGCCCATGCTATGGTGCGGCCCATGCTCTGGATAATCACCAAATACCTGTTCACAGCCGCGCTGGTGGTGGCCGTGTCGGAGTTCGCCAAGCGCAGCGACAAGCTGGGCGCCCTGATCGCCGCGCTGCCGCTGGTGACCGTGCTGACCCTGATCTGGCTGCACGTCGAAAAGCAGCCGGCTGACAAGCTGGCGAATCACGCCTGGTACACGTTCTGGTACGTGGTGCCGACCCTGCCCATGTTCCTGGCGTTTCCGGCGCTGCTGGCCCGATACGGTTTCTGGCCGGCGCTCGGCATCGGCGTGGTGCTGACCATTGTCTGCTTCGTCCTGTTCGCGCTGTTCGTGAAGCGCTTCGGCATCGCGCTCATCTGAGCCTGGCCTTCCTTACTCGACCGTGATCGCCAGGTCGCGCCCCTCCTGCGCCTCCTGCCCGGCGTAATCCGCGGCATGGATGCGCAGCAGGTAGTCGCCCGGCGCCAGGCCGTCCACCTGCCAGCTGCCGGGCAGGGCCACGCCCTCCTGCAGCGTATTGCTGACGGCATAGGCGAAGCGCGTCGCCTTGCTGCCGTAGACCGTGATGCCGCTGCTGTCGGCGTAGGCCAGCTTCACCGCTTCGTGCTCGCGCGGCAGGCGGTCGTAGACCTGGGTGATGCGCGGCGCCTCGAAGCCGGCCACCGGGCTGCCGTCCGCGTGCAGCAGCTGGTAGCCCAGCTTGTACAGGCCGAGCCGGCGCCGCGCCAGGTTGCCGTCCATCTGGTCGTACACGTCCGCGACGATCTCGAGCTGGCCGAGCGAACGCGCCACGTGCAGGCGCTTGCCTTTCTTTGCCGGCAGACGCCGGCCTTCGCGGTCGTACAGGGCGATGCTGCGGATCCGCGGCGGCACCGTATCGCGCAGGCCGGGGAAGGGCAGGGTCAGGGGATTGCGGACCGCGCCGCCGGGGTGGTATTCCATGTGCACGTGGGCCATCGGATTGATGGTGCCGAGCGCATCGCCGACGGCGAAGCGGGCGCCGCGCCGCACCCGCACCCGTTCCGGTTTGCCGCGGGCGTCGAGCAGCAGCTGGAAGCGCGGGTCGAGCGCCTTGCCGGTGCTGTCGCGGCCGACGCGCATGTGGATGTAGGAGAGCGGCCCGAGGCTCATGCCTTCGCCAAGTTCGCCGAAGGCCCAGTTCGAATATGGATCGCTGACGGTCGCCGGCAGGATCGCCAGCACGCGGGTGCCGATGTCGGCGCGGATGTCCAGGCCGGCATGGAAGTGGTCGCGGCTCTCGCCGCTGTAGCTGCCGCGCACCTCGCCCATCACGCCCACCACTTCGTGCGGCGTCATCTGCGGGCCGACCGGCCAGGGCATCACGGCGGGCATGGCCACGGCCGGCGCCGGTGCCGGGATTGCTTGCGGTGCCGTCGTGCCGGATTTGGGCGGCGCCAGCGCGAACACCTGCAGCGCCTGGGCGTCGGCCACCGCCAGCGTACCGTCGCGCCGCACCGCGATGCCGCGCGGCGCATACAGGCGCACGCTGTCGTCGCCGGTCGGACTCGCGTCCGGCGAACGGCCGGCATCGGTGAGGGTGTAATAAGCGCCGTCCGGTCCGCGCTGGACGATGCGCCCGCCGGCGCCGCCGATGTACAGCCAGCCGTCGTGGGTCAGCGCCAGCGCCACCGGGCGCCGCAACTCGGTGCGAGGGGCGTCGGCGGACGGCGGTGCCAGCGTCGTCACGTTACCGTCCTTGTCGATGCGGCGGATCGCATCGTTGCCGGTATCGGCGACGAACAGCACGCCCGCCTTGTCCACCGCGATCGCGCTCGGGGTGTCGAAGCCGGCCGCAGCGCCGGGGCCGTCCAGGCTGCCGGGCGTGCCTTGGCCGGCTACCGTGCTCACGGTGCCATCCTTGTCGATGCGGCGGATACGGTCGTTGTAGGTGTCGGCCACGTAGACGATGCCGTGGCGGTCGACGGCCACGCCGACCGGTCCGTTGAAGCGGGCGGCGCGGCCGACGCCGTCCAGGTAGCCCGCTTCGCCGCCGCCGGCCAGCGTGCTCACGCTGCCGTCGGGCGCCACCTTGCGGATCGCGTTGTTGCCGGTATCGGCCACGTAGAGGTTGCCGAGGCGGTCGATGGCCAGTGCCGACGGCGTGTCGAACGCGGCTGCCGCGCCCAGGCCATCCGCGAAGCCCGCGCTGCCGCCGGCGACGGTGACGACCAGGCCGTCGCGCCCGATGCGGCGGATGCGGTTGCCGGCGCCGCCTTCGGCCACGAACACATTGCCATGCGCATCGGCGACCGCGCCGAACGGGTCGCTGAAGCGGCTCGCCGGCCCGGCGCCATCGACAACGCCATCGAGGCCGTCGCCGGCCAGCGCCGTCACGCGCGCGGTCCATGCGGGCCGCGTCGGCGCCTCGGCGGACAGCCAGACCGGACGGCCCGGGGTGCCCGCGTCGCGCGCGTCGAGGAAGACATAGAATGCCGCGCCCGCGGCCAGGACTGCGGCGCCTGCCAGCGCCGCGATGAGGGTTTTTCGTTTCACACTGCCGCCTGCTTATGCTCGGACCGCCAGTCTAACGGATCGCGGCCTTTTCCATCTTCGGCAGCAGCGCCGCCAGGATCCCCAGCAGCGGCAGGAAGGAAGCGATGCGGTACACCTGCTCGATGCCGGCGACGTCGGCGATATGCCCCATGGCCGCGGCGCCGATGCCGCTGACGCCGAACATCAGGCCGAAGAAGATCCCGGCGATCATGCCGACCTTGCCCGGCACCAGCTCCTGCGCGAATACCACGATGGCCGAGAAGGCCGAGGACATCACCAGGCCGATCACCACCGACAGCACCGCGGTCCAGCCCAGGCTGGCGTAGGGCAGGGCCAGCGTGAACGGCGCCGCGCCCAGGATCGAGACCCAGATCACGCGCTTGCGGCCGATGCGGTCGCCGATCGGGCCGCCGGCGAAGGTGCCGAGCGCCACCGAGGCCAGGAACAGGAACAAATACATCTGCGCGGTCCCGACCGGCACGTGGAACTTCTCGATCAGGAAGAACGTGTAGTAGCTCGACAGGCTGGCCATGTAGATGTACTTCGAGAACACCAGCATCGCCAGCACCGCCAGCGCGCGGATCACCTGCCTGCGCGGCAGCGGCGGGCCGGCATGCAGCGCGGCCTTCTTCGTTGCGCTCTTGAGGTGGCTGCCGTACCAGCGGCTCACGCTCACCAGCACGATCACGGCCAGCACGATCAGCACCGCGCACCAGGCGAACTTGCCGTGGCCGCGGCCGACCAGGATCGCCGCCGCCAGCAGCGGACCGAGCGCCGAGCCGAGGTTGCCGCCGACCTGGAACAGCGACTGTGCGAAGCCGAAGCGGCCGCCCGAGGCCAGCCGCGCCACGCGCGAGGCTTCCGGGTGGAAGGTCGAGGAACCGACGCCGATCATGCCGGCGCCCAGCAGCAGCATGCCGAAGCTGCCCGCCATCGACAGCAGCGCCACGCCCAGCAGGGTCATGCACATGCCGGCCGGCAGCAGGAAGGGAATCGGACGCTTGTCCGTGTACAGGCCGATCCAGGGCTGCAGCAGCGAGGCCGTGCACTGGAAGGTCAGGGTGATCAGGCCGACCTGCGCGAAGCTGAGCGCGAACTCCTGCTTGAGCAGCGGGTAGATCGCCGGCAGCGCGGCCTGCACGCAATCGTTGAGCAGGTGGACGAAGGCGACCGAGAACAGGATCTGCAGCACGGTGCCGGATGCCTTGGTCTGGGGGGAAGTGGTAGCGGTGGGTGTCGTCATGGTAGCCAGTGTAATATGTGCAATCCGAACGCCTATTCCATTTTTCGTCGCCAAAGTGACACTCAAGCTTTCCCCCGACTACCGCCAGCGTTTCCAGACCCTGCCGCGCAGCGTGACGGCGGTCCGCAACGACGCCAGCCACGGGCACACGATCGACGCCCACAGCCATCCCTGGGTGCAATTGCTGTACGCCAGCGACGGCGTGATGCGGGTACGCACCGAGCTCGGCGTCTGGATTATTCCGCCGCGCCGCGCGCTGCTGATCGCGCCCGGCGTGCTGCACGAAGTGACCATGCTCAGCCAGGTCAACATGCGCGCGCTGTACATCGACGCCCAGGCGGCCGGCGCGATGACGGAAGACTGCCGGGTGCTGGAAGTCAGCCCGCTGCTGCGCGAGCTGATCCTGGCGCTGGCGGCCGAGCCGCTCGACTATCCGGTCGAGGGCCGTGGCGGCGACCTGGCGCGCCTGATCCTGTCCGAAATCGCGGCGATGCGGACGGTGCCGATCGCCGTGCCCTGGCCGCGCGACCGCCGCCTGCAGGCGCTGTGCACCGAGATCATGGCCCGGCCCGGCAACCCGCGCCGGCTGGACGACCTGGCGTTCGACGCCGGTGCCAGCGCGCGCACCCTGATCCGCCTGTTTCCGAAGGAGACCGGCCTGCATTACCGGCAATGGGTGCAGCAGGTGCACCTGGCACATGCCTTCGAGATGCTGGCGCGCGGCGAAAGCGTGGGCGCGGTGGCGCGGGCGCTGGGCTATGCCAGCCCGAGCGCGTTCACGAGCATGTTCCGGCGCCTGCTGGGCAGGACGCCCCAGCATTATCTGGCCGAGTGGAAGAAGTAGGGGAGCCGCCGACCGGGGGAGGAGTGGCACTGTCGCACTTGCGTGCGGCAGCACCTCGCGGCCAGCGGCGCTGATTACGATAAGCGCGTCATCGTGGCGTAGATTTGCGCGGGATCAAGCTTACTTATTGTCGTTCCCGGCATTGCCGGAAACGACTCCCCGCGAAGGCGGGGACCCAAGCTAATTACTATTTCAACTCAACGCGCTGAATATTGCGCCGCCACTCATCCAGCGACTGCACGGTATCGGTTTCCGCATCCTCGACCAGGATGTCCGAGCCCGTCTTGGCGACCAGGAAGCTGGCGCGGCGGTGCACGTTCTGCTTGCGGTTTTCCACGAAGCTGAGCTGGTAGTAGGGCTTGCCTTCGATGATGCGCGGCGTCGGATCGTCCTCGATCACGGCGCCATGCACCTTGCCGTGCGAACGCTTTTCGATCTCTTCCGACCACGCCTTCAGCTCGGGCAGCGCCATCAGCTCGGCAATGGCCTGGTCGCGCGTGCGCGTCGGCGCGGCAGGCGCTTCGGCAACGGCCGGCTTGGGCGGCGGCGTTTCCTCGCGCTTGCAGGCGGCAAGGGCGCACAGGGCGAGGACGGTGGCGCCGAGCAGGCGGGCAGGATGTGTAGACATGGCAGAGTGCGAGTGGACCAAGGAACCAGTCTACACCCAGCATAGTCTTACGGCAACTTGCGGCAGCCTGGGATCAGAACACGTCCAGCGTCGGGAAGGCGGCCTGCGCGCGGATGCAGTCCCACAGGTAGATGGCAAAGCCCGGGTCGCCGGTCCACAGTGAATAGCGCCCCTGGCCGTAGCGGGCGACATCGCGTTCCACCTGTTCGGTGCCGTGCATGGCGAAGGCGCGCGCCCGCTCGAGCCAGCGCGGGTCGCCGGTGCGGCGGTACAGCACCAGGAAGGTGTAGCCGTTGCCGCCGGTGCCGTGGCACAGGTTCGATCCCTTGGCCAGCGGGCCGGCCGTCCAGGTGGCTTCGCCCGCCGCCGCCAGCAGATCGTCGAGTTCGTCGCCGGGAAAGCCGGCCAGGCAGATCACGAATCCCGGCGCGCCATGGCAGAACTGCAGCAGCTTCTTGTCCGCTTCGCGCTGGGTGCCGAACAGCTGCGGGCGCCAGTTGGCTTGGCCGTTCTCGACGGTGGCGGTGCGGCGCACCGTGTTGGCGATGCAGCGCCGCCATTCGTCCCATTCTTCCTCGCCCAGCAGGTGGCGGCCGCGGATCAGCGGCACGGCCGCGGCGACCAAACCGTGGACCGCGTCGAGGTAGGTCGAGCGGCTGCCGTAGAGTTCCTGGGTCCAGTAGGCGCAGCCATGCTGCTCCGACCATTCGCGCTGCTGCCACAGCGTGGCGGCGGTGGCGCGGAACAGTTCGGCCCAGGCGTCGCCGCCGCTACGCTCGTGCAGGAAGAGGGCGGCCAGCAGGGTGCCCGGCGCGCCCCACATCAGCTCGCGTGCCGGATGCCCGGCGTTGCCGGCGATGAGCGCGTGCAGCGCCGCTGCATGCCCGGCGTCAGGGGCGCGCGCGAAGGCCATCATCCGGATCGGCGTGTCGCCCATCAGGAAGGAAGCGTGCTCTTTCTCCAATCCCTGGCTGGCCAGCCACTCGCCGTTGGCCGCAAGGAGGTGCTCCCAGTCAGCCAGGTAATCGCGCGCCAGCCGCACCGCGCCGGCATCCTGCAGGTAGTGCAGGGCCCAGACGACGCCGGCGGCGCCGTGGTACATCGGCGTTTCGACCACGCCGGTATCGTCGCCTTCCTGGTCGAGCGGATGCACAGGCCACCAGCGCTTCGCATCGAAGCGGGCTTCGGTGTCGGCGACGATGTCGTGGATGGCGCGCCTGGCACGGGCTTCGTCCCAGGCGGACGGTGTCAGGGTTTCATGGCGGGCGGGGTCGTGGAGCATGGGCGCAATTTTACTCGCCCATTTCCTCCTTCAGCGACGCCATGTCGATCACATAGCGGAAGCGCACGTCGCCCTTCTCGACCTTGTTGTAGGCATCGTTGATGTCCTGCATGCGGATGATTTCGATCTCCGGCCCGATGTTGTGCTCGGCGCAGAAGTCCAGCACTTCCTGGGTCTCGGCCAGGTTGCCGATCAGCGAGCCGGCGACGGTGCGGCGCTTGAACGCCACCTGCATGTTGTCGACCGGTGCCATCGGCTCCAGCGCGCCGACCAGCACCAGCGCGGCATTGCGCTTGAGCAGCTGGACGTAGTTGTTGATGTCGTGCTTTTCCGGCACCGTCGACAGCATGAAGTCGAAGCTCGCCTCGAGGTCCTTCAGCGCCTGCTTGTCGTCCTCGATGACGGCGTCGAAACCGAGCTTGTTCGCTTCCTCGATCTTTTCCCTGGTGCGCGTGAACATCGTCACCTCGGCGCCCATCGCCTTGGCGATCTTGGCCGCCATGTGGCCCAGGCCGCCCATGCCGATGATGCCGACCTTGTCGCCGGCCTTCACGCCCCAGTGCTTGAGCGGCGAATAGGTAGTCACGCCGGCGCACAGGATCGGCGCCGCCACTTCCGGCTTGAGCTGGGCCGGGATCTTCAGCACGAAGTCTTCCTTCACGACCAGCATGTTGGAATAGCCGCCGAAGGTGTTGTCGCGGCCGTAGATGTTCTCGCCGACTTTGCTCTTCGGCTGCATCGGGCCGTTGTAGGTGGCCAGCCAGCTGTTCGGCGCCATGCAGTAGTTCTGGTCGCCGCTGGCGCAGGCTTCGCATTGGCCGCAGCTGTCGATCATGCAGCCGACGCCGACCAGGTCGCCCACCGCGTGCTTGCGCACCGCCGGCCCGACCTTGGTCACACGGCCGACGATCTCGTGTCCCGGCACGCAGGGGTAGACCGTGTTGTGCCACTCGTTCTTGACCTGGTGGATGTCCGAGTGGCAGACGCCGCAGTACAGCACCTCGATCTCGACCTCATGCGCCTTGGCATCCTCGCGCTCGAATTCGTATTTCTTCAGGCGGCTGAACGAGTGCTTCGCCGCGTAACCGGTGACCTTGATCATGTTCCCTCCCGTGTGAAAAGACTGAACACCTTACGGGAGGGGACGGCCTGGGTCTGTTAGGTGGCACGCAAATTCGTCGAATATTCGAGAAGACCTCGTTTGCTAACCGAGCGTGTCAGTATCTGTATCGGTCGGCAAAGGGCGACCGAGAAATTTCAGCCACAGGAAACCGGCCACACCGGCTGTCAGCGATGCCAGGAGAATCGCAATCTTCGACGCGGTGACTGCATCGGCCTGCCCCGGGAAAGCGAGGTTGGTGATGAAAATCGACATGGTGAAGCCGATGCCGCCCAACATCCCCGCGCCCAGCACATGACGCCATGACAGGTCGAGCGGCAATTTGCATATGCCGAGGCCGATCGCGGCAAAGCTGAACAGGAAGATGCCGAGCGGCTTGCCCAGCACCAGTCCGCCGAAGATGCCGAGACTGTTGGGCGAGGCCAGTTCTGTGGCCCAGCCGCTGCCGATGACGATGCCCGTGTTCGCCAATGCGAACAAGGGAAGGATGAAGAAGGAGGTCGGCGTATGCAGCATGTGCTCGAGCCGATGGGATGGCGAGGCCTCGTCGTCCTGCCGCGCAGAATACGGGATGGCAAACGCGAGCAGGACGCCGGCGATCGTCGCATGGATGCCGGACTTCAGCATCAGGAACCACATCAGCGCCCCGCCCAGCAGATAGGGAAAGAGTGTCATGACGCGGGCAAAGCGGTTCAGGCAGACCAGCGCGCCGAACACGGCCAGGGCGCCGATCAGGTAAGCGAGCTGCAGGTCGGTCGTATAGAACAGCGCGATGACCAGGATGGCGCCCAGATCGTCGATGACGGCAAGCGCGGTCAGGAAGATCTTGAGCGAAGCCGGTACATTCTTGCCGAGCAGGGCCAGCACTCCCAGTGCGAAAGCGATGTCGGTGGCCATCGGAATCCCCATGCCCCCTTGCGCCGCCGTACCCGCATTCAGGCTGAAGTGCAGCAAAGCCGGGACGCAGATACCGCCGACTGCGGCAACAATCGGCAACAGGGCATTGCGGAAGTCGGACAGCTCCCCGTTGTACAGTTCGCGCTCGAGTTCGAGGCCCACCATCAGGAAGAACACTGCCATCAGGCCATCATTGATCCAGTGTTCGACGCTCATGCCGGCGACTTCGCGATGCCAGAACGCCAAATAGCCCGCGCCGGCCGCGGAATTCGCCAGCAGCAGCGACAGGAGGGTACAGGCGATGAGAATGATGCCGCCTGCCTTCTTGGAGGAGAAAAAGCGCTGGAAGGTGCGGGACAGGGCGCGCGAAGGTGCAGATGCTTGTGTGATCATGTGGGCAGCCGGAAACCGCGTGGCGGCCCGACCGACGCTATGCCTGCGTCACACGGACGTGTGCGCACCCGAGGCCAGTATAACGTATCGGTAGCGCCCTGTTGTCAAAAGTGCTCAGCCGTCGAGTTGCAGCCCGTGCTGTTCGCACCAGCGGATCAGTGCCGCGCGGGTCTCGCTTTCGCGGAAGCGGTACCAGGCATCCAGTTCGCCCCGCTCTTCCAGCAGCTTCGAAAAGCGGTCGTACGGATCCTGGCGCGCAAATATTTCCTGCACACGTTCGCGGTCGCCGGGCAGGTGGGAACCCGCAAAGCGCTGCATCAGCGCGCGGCCCAGGCCCAGTTCGCTGGCGGCCGGCACCGACACGTAGTTGCCGCCGGCCTCAGTGTCCCCCATGTCGCCCGGCACCGGCGCTTCCTCGTCCATGTACTCGTCGTTGAGCAGGTGGATCATGCCGCTGTCGCGCGCGACCAGCGCCTTCGCGCTGCCTTCGCCGTCGTCGACCAGGATGGCCGCGTTTTCCAGTTCGTCCAGTTTGATTGCCGCCATCGTTCGCCTCCCGGAAAGAAAAAAGCCCGCGGGGCGCAAACCCCGCGGGCCTTACTTTACTACTCGGTTGGCTGTGAAGCCGTCCGGCTTGATTACATCATGCCGTCCATGCCCATGCCGCCCATGCCACCCATACCGCCCATGCCGCCGGCCGGCTTGTCTTCGACGATCTCGGAGACCATGCAGTCGGTGGTCAGCATCAGGCCGGCGATCGAGGCTGCGTTCTGCAGCGCCGAGCGGGTGACCTTGGCCGGATCCAGCACGCCCATTTCGACCATGTCGCCGTAGGTACCGTTGGCGGCGTTGTAGCCGTAGTTGCCGGTGCCGGCCAGCACGGCCGAGACCACGACCGACGGCTCTTCACCGGCGTTCTGGACGATCATGCGCAGCGGCTCTTCCATGGCGCGCAGGACGATCTTGATACCGGCTTCCTGGTCCGGGTTGTCGCCTTGCACCTGGATTGCAGCGCGGGCGCGCAGCAGGGCCACGCCGCCGCCCGGAACGATGCCTTCTTCGACGGCAGCGCGGGTAGCGTGCAGCGCGTCTTCCACGCGTGCTTTCTTCTCTTTCATTTCGACTTCGGTGGCAGCACCGACGCGGATCACGGCAACGCCGCCGGCCAGCTTGGCCACGCGCTCTTGCAGTTTTTCGCGGTCGTAGTCCGAGGTCGCTTCTTCGATCTGGACGCGGATCATCTTGACGCGTGCTTCGATGCCTTCAGCTTGGCCGGCGCCATCGATGATGATGGTGTTTTCCTTGCCGACTTCGATGCGCTTGGCCTGGCCCAGTTCAGCCAGGGTGACCTTTTCCAGGGTCAGGCCGACTTCTTCGGCGATGACCTGGCCACCGGTCAGGATGGCGATGTCTTCCAGCATGGCCTTGCGACGGTCGCCGAAGCCCGGAGCCTTGACGGCGACGGTCTTCAGGATGCCACGGATGTTGTTGACGACCAGGGTCGCCAGCGCTTCGCCTTCGATGTCTTCGGCGACGATCACCAGCGGACGGCCGGCTTTCGCAACTTGCTCCAGCACCGGCAGCAGGTCACGGATGTTCGAGATCTTCTTGTCGCACAGCAGGACGAACGGGTTCTCGTGAACGGCAACCTGCTTGTCCGGGTTGTTGATGAAGTACGGCGACAGGTAGCCGCGGTCGAATTGCATACCTTCGACGATGTCCAGCTCGTCCTGCAGCGACTTGCCGTCTTCGACGGTGATGACGCCTTCCTTGCCGACTTTTTCCATCGCTTCAGCGATGCGCTCGCCAACGGACGCATCCGAGTTGGCCGAGATGGTGCCGACCTGGGCGATCTCTTTCGAGGTGGTGGTCGGCTTGGCGATCTTCTTCAGTTCTTCGACGGTGGCGGCGACGGCCTTGTCGATGCCGCGCTTCAGGTCCATCGGGTTCATGCCGGCGGCAACGAACTTCATGCCTTCGCGCACGATGGCTTGTGCCAGCACGGTCGCGGTGGTGGTGCCGTCACCGGCGTTGTCGCTGGTCTTCGAAGCGACTTCCTTGACCATCTGCGCGCCCATGTTCTGGAGCTTGTCTTTCAGTTCGATCTCTTTCGCGACCGAGACGCCGTCCTTGGTGACGGTCGGGGCGCCGAACGAACGGTCCAGCACCACGTTGCGGCCTTTCGGGCCCAGGGTGACTTTGACTGCGTTGGCCAGGACGTTCACGCCCTCAACCATCTTGGCGCGTGCGATATCGCCGAAAATTACGTCTTTAGCTGCCATTTGTTATTTCTCCGTATTCAGGAAAGTGTTTGGACTGATTACTGGGCCACGACGGCCATGATGTCTTCTTCGCGCATGACCAGCAGTTCCTCGCCGTTGACCTTGACGGTCTGGCCCGAGTACTTGCCGAACAGGACGCGGTCGCCGACTTTCACTTCCAGCGGACGGACGTTGCCGTTTTCTTGCACTTTGCCGTTGCCCACGGCGAGAATCTCACCCTGGTCCGGTTTCTCGGCCGCTGCATCGGGGATGATCAGGCCGGACGCAGTTTTGGTTTCCTGGTCGAGACGCTTCACGATCACGCGATCGTGCAATGGGCGAAGGTTCATGCAAAACTCCTTTGATTGTTGATGAATTATTCGTTGGCGGCGAGGGGCTGTTAGCACTCCTCCCTAACGAGTGCTAATTATAGGGACGATAATTAGGCATTTCAAGCGTCGGCTTTGGGGAATTGGTCAACTTTTTTGCGTTTTCGCAAGTGGATGAGCTGGCCTGTCGCAAGGAAGCGCAGAAGCCTACCACCCATTTATTAATACCTGCGCACGGAACGCATCCTGTTGACGAAGAATCGCTCCCGATCCTATAGTTATGGATGATTTCCGAATTCCAAGAACTGTCCGATAAAATCGATCGGCTCGCCCAGCTGACCCAGTCGCTGCGTAGCGAAAACTACCTGTTGCGCCAGGCCAATGCCTTGCTGAGCGCGGAAAACATCGATTTCAAGAACCGGCTGCTGCAAGCCCAGCAGCGCGTCGAAGCGATGCTGGCCCAGCTCGAACCCGCCGAGACGCCGCCCAGCGACGACACCGCCGCCAACCCCGACGATGCCGAGGCAGCGCAATGATCCATCTTGACGTCATCATCATGGGCCAGTCCTACCGGCTGGCCTGCCGCGAAGGCGAAGAGCACACGCTGCGCGAAGCCGTCCATTACCTCGACAGCAAGATGTGCGCGCTGCGCGACTCCGGCAAGGTGAAGGGAACCGACCGCATCGCCGTCATGGCCGCGCTGTCGGTGGCCGCCGAATTCCTGTCCGTCAAGTCGCCGCAGGGGCCTCTTGGCGACCAGTCGATGCTGGAAGTCAAGCAAAAACTGGAAGCGATGCATTCGGTGCTGGACCAGGCCCTTGCTCCACAAGAAAATCTTGTTTGAGCCTGAATTCGTTTGACAAGGCAGTTCATCGTAGTAAACTGCGGGCTACCCTGCGGTGTTCGAGATTTGCCATATATTCCTTGAACCATTCATTCGCATAGGTTGCGGAATATGCTTGGTGGGCGTGATCGTCACTAGTTTGACGAACCCGAAATTGAGCTGACTGTGACCACCTTGAGCCGTCAGGTTCGGGATGCCGGCAAAAACGGCACAGGCGGGGCTACAATCCCAAGCGGCTGCGACACATCACTGTGCGCAGCCGTTTTTTATTTGTTTTGGAGTTTGCATGCGTTATTGGTTGATGAAATCCGAACCCGATGAAGTGAGTTTCGACGACGTGCTGGCCGCGCCGGATCGGACCGTCGCCTGGTTTGGGGTTCGCAACTACCAGGCCCGCAATTTCATGCGCGACCAGATGCAGGTCGGCGACGGCATTCTGTTCTATCACTCCAGCTGCGCCGTGCCGGGCGTGGCGGGTATCGCGCGCGTGGCGAGCGGCGCCTATCCGGACGCGACCCAGTTCGAGGAAGGCGGCAAGTACTTCGATCCGAAAGCGACGCGCGAAACGCCGCGCTGGATCTCGGTCGACGTCCAGGCTTTGGCGCAGGGACGCTATCTGCCGCTGACGGAATTGCGGGCTGTGCCGGAACTGGAAGACATGGTCCTGCTGCAAAAGGGCAGCCGGCTGTCGATCTCGCCGGTCACGCCGGGGCAGTGGAAGAAGATCCTCGCACTGGCGGGCCTCAGCTGACGCCAATCAAGGTCGCGCGCCGGATGCGCAGATGCGTATGCGGCGTGCGGATGCCGGCGACCATGCCCCAGGCCGAAGCCCAGCGCAAGGCCCGGTCGGTGGCCGCACCGAAGGGCCGGGCTGCGGCGGCGCGCCGCAGGGCGATCGACATGCGCTGCATTGCGTACAGTTTTCTGGGTGAGAATGCGTGCTTCATGGAACCACAATAGGTTCCCTGGAAGCCAGGAACGGTGCTCTACCTAACCCTGGCGGAAACTAAAATTGCTTTTTTGCGTTGCCAGCAGACGGCATCCCTGCCGCGTGCAGGAACAGGCCTAGCGGGCTTGTAAGAGCGCGTCCAGCAGCTTCTGCGCCGTTTCGCGCTGCTCGGCTTGCTCGATATCCGTGTTGTTCAGCAGGACCACCGCCGCACCATTGGCCGGCGCATACGCCAGCAAGGTTTTATAGCCGCCGAAAACGCCGGAATTCCAGACCACGGTATGCTTCGTGCTGTTCTTGCCGATCTCGCGCACCCGGCAGCCCAGCGCATAGTCCTCGGCGGCATGCTGCACCGTCAGCAGTTCGCGGCGCGCTCGATCCGACAGCAGGCCGCCCGCATACACGGCGTCGGCGATGGCGACCAGGTCGGCCGCGGTGCTGTAGACCGTGCCGCTGGCAGCGACCATCGGCGGCATCGCGCTGGTCTTGCGCGTCGATTTGTCCTTGGCGTAGGCGAGGGCCGCATGCGGCATCGACTCCCAGGCGGCATCGGCGAAGCCGGTATCGCGCACCCCGGCGGGCTGCAGCACCAGGCGCGCGACCGCCTGCTGGAAGGGTTCGCCGGTGACGCGTTCGACGATGCCGCCGACGATCACCCAATTGGTGAAGGAATAGTCGAAGCGGCTGCCCGGTTCGAAAGCCGGGGCGCCGGCGCCGTAGCGCAGCGCGCCTTCGAGCGGCGTGATCCTCGATCCTTCGACCGCCGCGCGGTCCTGGCGCAGCGCCTGCGCCAGGCCGTTCGGGATGCCGCTGGTATTCGACAGCAGGTGGCGCAGGGTCACGGCGCGGCTGGCCGGCGGCAGCTCCGGCAGCCAGGTCGTGACCGGCTGGTCGAGGGCGAGGCGGCCCTGGTCCACCAGGCGCAGCACCGCCACCGTGGTGATCCACTTGGAGATCGAGCCGACCAGGAAGCGCGTCTGCGCATCGTTGGCGCTGGCCCGCTGTCCGGTGCGCGCCTGGCCCTGGGCGGTGACGAGCTGCGGGGCGCCCCGCGCGGGACGCAGCAGGGTGACGCCATCCGGCAGCGCTGCGGTGAGCTTGCCGATGGCGAATGTGCCGGCGTCCTGCGGCGGCGCGTTCGCACAGCCGGCCAGCAGCAGGGCGGCTGCGCCGGCGGCGGCAATCAGGCTGCGGCGGCGCATGCGTCGTCGCGACGGCTTACGCGTGCACGGCGCGCTTGTTCGCGCCCGAGTAGGCCCAGCCCAGCATCAGGAGGCCGGCCACGATCATCGGCAGCGACAGCACCTGGCCGGAGGTGATCGGCACACCCATCACATGGGTTTCCCAGTCCGGCACGCGGAAGTACTCGGTGAAGAAGCGCGCGCAGCCGTACAGCAGGGTGTAGAGGGCGCCGACCGCCAGGCGCGGGCGCGGCTTGCGCGCGAACAGCCACATGATGATGAAGACGAGGACGCCGTCGACCAGCATCTGGTACAGCGGCGAGGGATGGACCAGGTGGTCGGTGATGTCCGGCCACTGCATGGCCCAGGGCAGCATTGGGTCGGCCATGCGGCCCGGCAGCTCGTGGTTGATGAAGTTGCCGAGGCGTCCGCAGGCATAGCCGATCGGGACCATCGGCGCGATGAAGTCGTAGACGTCGAGCAGGTTGCGCTTGCGCTTGCGGGCCCACAGCGCCATCGCCACCAGCACGCCGATGAAGCCGCCGTGGTAGGACATGCCGCCCTGCCAGGTCTTGAAGATGTCGACCGGGTGGGCCAGGAAGTGGGCCGGCTGGTAGAACAGCACCTCGCCGAGACGGCCGCCGATCACCACGCCCAGCATCCCGTAGAACAGCATGTCGTCGAGGTCTTCCTTGGTCCAGCCCTGGGCCTGGATGTGCGGCTGGGTGCGGATGCGCACGCGGCCGAGGATGATGAAGAGGGCGAAGGCGACCACGTACATGATCCCGTACCAGTGGATGGGCAGGGGGCCGATGTGAAAGGCGACGGGGTTCCAGTTCGGGTGGACGAGCATGTTCAGTGGTTCCTCAGTAGTTCCAGAAAGCCTTGCAGGACGGGCGACGGGTTGTCGCGGCGCCAGGCGATGCCGGTCTCGACCAATGGGGTCGAGTCCGCGAGGGCACGGTATTCTACGCCGGGCCGCATCAGGTTAGACACGGATTGTGGCACAAGTGCCAAGCCCATGCCGCTGGAGACGAGGCTGACGATGGTCTGCATCTGGATCGCCAGCTGGCCGATCGTGGGGGTGATGCCGGCCGCGCGGAAGCAGGACAGGATGGCGTCGTGCAGGGCCGGCGAGATCTCGCGCGGGAAGATGATGAGGGGCAGGCGCGGCAGGTCCTGGAGGCGGACCGGCGCCTGGTTAGTGAGCGCTTCCAATCCCGCCGGGGCGCACAGGATCAGCGGCTCTTCGAGCACCTTCATGTAATCGAGCTCGCCTTCGGCCTTGTCGGGCAGCGGCGGAATCAGGAGGCCGGCGTCGACGCGCCCGCGCAGCAGTTCCTCGACCTGGACGTCGGAGGTCGCTTCGAGCAGGTTCAGGTGGACCGCCGGGTAGCGTTCGCTGTAGCGGCGCAGGAAAGGCGGCAGCACGCTGTAGTCGGCGGAGGTGACGAAGGCCAGCGCGAGCCGGCCTGCTTCGCCGGCGGCGGCGCGGCGTGCCAGTGCCGGCAGCGCATCGGCTTCCGCCAGCAGCCGCCGCGCCTCGGGCAGCAGGGCGCTGCCGGCCGGCGCCAGTTCGACGGTGCGCCGGTTGCGCACGAACAGCGGCGCCTCCAGCAGCTCCTCCAACGCCGCGATCGCCTGCGACAGCGGCGGCTGCGTCATATGCAGCCGCGCCGCCGCCCGCCCGAAATGCAGCTCCTCGGCGACGGTGACGAAGTAGCGCAGCTGGCGAAGCTCCAGATTCATGTGATATGCATTTCCCGCGATTTATGGCCTATCCATTCGCGGAATGTATCACACCTGAGTTAACGCTCTTCAGTTTGGTTTATTTACGCTTGTCGAAGGTTTGCTTGACGCGGGCTTTGCGGCGTACTTCGTCTTCTTTGTGGGCCTTTTTCTTGTCCAGGCCGAGCATCTTTTCGATGAACTCGAACCAGACGAAGGCGAGGCCTGCGAGGCCGACGATCCACCACCAGGACAGGTCGGCGAATTTCCAGACTTCGAAGAAGCGCAGCGCGACCAGGGCGGCGAGCAGAATGATGAGTGGCATGATGGGATCCTTTGCTTACCAGACCATCTTACAATAATAGTGCTCTGCGGCAACGAAATCCTGCCATTTGGTCAACCAAAACGTGTTTCATCCGTTACAGTCTGTATCCCTGTCCCATACACCATGGAAACAGGATAGAATCTGTACAGATTTCACTATGGAGAGTACGGAATGAAACGGTCTCTGATGATCATGATGGCGGTCTCCGCCCTGGTATCGACCAGCGCCTTCGCGCAGGCGGACCTGGCGAAGGCCAAGAACTGCATGGCCTGCCACGCGGTCGGCACCAAGCTGGTCGGCCCCGCTTACAAAGACGTCGCCGCGAAATACGCTGGCCAGAAAGGCGCCGAAGACAAGCTGGTGCAGAAGGTCATGAAAGGCGGCGCGGGCGCCTGGGGTCCGGTCCCGATGCCGGCCAATCCGCAGGTCAGCGAGGCCGAAGCCCGCAGCCTGGTCAAGTGGGTGCTGGCACAGAAGTAATCCGCACACCCGCATAAAGAAAAGCGCCCCATCGACAGGGCGCTTTTTTCATGTCCGCGACGATCAAGAATCAGCGCACCACATCGAGCCTGGTACGCTTGCCGCCCTTGTAGGTGAACAGGGTCAGCGCGCCGTCCTTGATATCGCCGGCCGGGTCGAACTGGATGGTGCCGGTCACGCCTTCGTATTTGATGGTCTTCAGCACCGGCAGATACTTCGCGGGATCGGCCGATTTCGCGTTCCGCATCGCGGTCGCCATCACCATCACCGAGTCGTACACATAGGGCGCGTACAGCTGCACGTCCTGGTTGAACCTCTTCTTGTAGCGCGCGCGGAAGTCTTCCATCGTCTTCTCCTGCGCTCCCTTCACGCCGCCCGCTTCGGCGCAGTACACCTTGCCGTCGCCGAGACCGTCGCCGGCCAGGCGCCCCAGCGCTTCGGTACACATGCCGTCGCCGCCCATGAAGGTGGCCGGGATGCCCAGCGCCTTGACCTGCTTGAGCATCGGCCCGGCCACCGAATCCATCCCGCCGAAGAAGATCAGGTCCGGCTTCTTCGCCTTGACCGAGGTGAGGATGGCGGTGTAGTCGGTCGCCTTGTCGTTGGTGAACTCGCGGCCCACGATCTTCATGCCGGCGGCCTTGGCGCCCTTCACGAATTCGTCGGCCACGCCCTGACCGTAGGTAGTGCGGTCGTCGATGATGGCGATGTTCTTCACCTTCAGCGCCTCAAGCGCATACCTGGCCAGCGTGCCGCCCAGCTTGGCGTCGCTGGCGACCGTGCGGAAGGCGCCCGGGAAGCGCTGGCGGGTGTAGGCCGGCGCCGTGGTGGCGGGGGAGATCTGGACGATGCCGGCATCGTTGTAGATTTTCGAGGCCGGCACCGTGGTGCCCGAATTCAGGTGGCCGATCACGCCGTTGACGTGGGCGTCGACCAGCTTCTGCGCCACCGCCGTGCCCTGCTTGGGATCGGCGCCGTCATCCTCGGACACCAGCTGCAGCGTGACCTTCTGGCCGTTGATGGTGAAGGGTTTGGCGTTCAGTTCGTCGATCGCCATGCGCGCGGCGTTTTCGTTGTCCTTGCCGAGGTGGGCGCTGGGACCAGAGATCGGCGCGACGTGGCCGATCTTGACGACTTGCTGGGCCGAGGCGGCGCCGGCGAAGGCCAGCGCGAGGGCGGCCGGAATCAGGGTGAGTTTCATGGTGACCTGCATGCGTCTCTCCAGTTGTTTTGCGTGATTACGCCAGGAAAAGGTACATCACTTTCCGGACTTGGAAAAGCAAAAGCTGGAGAGGCACGGGGCCGGTGCAACACTGCCCCGCGGCGGGTCGAAAAAGCGCCGGAACGCTCAGTTTTGGCGCGCGATCAGGTGCGCCAGTTCCTGCTGCACGGCGCGGGCGACCACATGCTCGATCGACTGCTGCAGCGCAGTGCGCAGCTCCTGGCCGAGGCGCTCGGCGACATGGTCGAGCACGATCGCCATCTGGTCGCGCACCTGGTCTTCCAGCACCACGTCGATGCGCGGCTGCAGGCGGTCCAGCACGCGCGTCACCAGGCGCTCTTCCAGCGCGCGCCAGGCATCGTCGATGGGAGCAGGGGCGGGGGCAGCGGCGGTCGGGGTGGCGGGGGCGGCAGGCGTCGCGGCGGCAGGCCCGGACGCGGCGGCGCCGGCGACTTCCAGCACCGGAATCGCCTCGGCGTCATCGGCCTCATCGGCGGCGGCCGGTGCGGCTTCGGTTGCAGGGGCAGCTTCGGCAGCAGGGGCGGCCTCGGCAGCAGGGGCAGCGTCAGCGGCAGCACCAGCCGCCACCTCACGCGCCTCAGGCACCGCCGCCTTCTCGATCACGACCTCGGTCAGCACCGGGATTTCGTCGAAGGATGGGGTATCGGTCATGACTGGCCTGCCACGAAGTGGGTCAGCGGGTAGGACTGCTTGCGGTAGGCGACGTAGCGGGCGCGCCCGGCGGCAGCGTCCTCCTCGTCGGTCGAGATGATCTCGAACACGCGCGCGAACTGGTCGAAGCCTTCGGGCGTGCGGCGCGTCAGGTTGACCAGCATGTCGCGGTGCGGCAGCGCGGCGCGCTCGTCGAAGGTGACGATCACCGGGGTCTCCGGCGCCAGCGGATCGCCGGCCATCACGTGCGGCACGAAGTCGGTGCCGGACAGGGTCCACAGCGCCTCGTTCAGCTGCTCGGCCTGGTCGCTGGTCTCGGCCAGCAGCACGACCTTGCCGCGCGCGGCATAGGCCTTGCGCGCCAGCCGGCATGCGTAGCTGAGCTTGTCGGGGATATTGGTATGGAAGTCGATCCGGGTCATGGGGGCGTGCTGTGCGTCAGAATTGAAAGCCGGGCGGCGCATTGGCCGGCGCATTGGCCGGTTTGGGGGCCGGCGCGCGCGGCTGCTGTTCGGCGGCCTGCGCCGCGGCGTCGTTCGCCGGCGGCGCACTCCTGGCCCGTGCGGGCGGCGTCGGCACGCTGGCGCCGGCCGGGGCCGCCGACTCGGGCGCGGCGTACTGGTAGCCGCGCGGCAGCTGGGCCGAACGCGGATACGCCGCCGCGTTCAGGGCAGCCTGCCAGGCAGCATCCTGGAAGCCGGCGACCTTGCGGCTGCCGACCACCAGCAGCGGCAGTTCCAGCTTGCCGGTGAGCTGGCGCAGCTGTTCCTTGTCGTCGTCGCTGTCGACGGTTTTTTCGGTGTAGGGGATGCCGCGTGCGCGCAGCAGGGCGCGGCCCTGGTCGCAGCCGGCGCAGGCCGCTTGCGTGGTGGTGTACAGCGTGACCGGGCTGGCCTTGACGGCGCGCGCAAGCTCGTAGGGTAAAGCCTGACCGGACGGCGCGCCCGGGGCAGGCGTCCTGATCTGGCTAGCCTTCGTGGCCGGCGGCGGGGTGTCGGTGTAATGGACCGTACCCTGGGCATCGGTCCATTTGTACATCTGCGAAAAAGCAGGCAGACAGGCAAGCAACAGCAGGCCCGGCAGCATCCGCCGCCCGCGCCCGATGTTGCTCCTGTCCTGCCTTGTTGTCATGCCGGTTCCATGCCGTTGTGGCGCAGCAGCGCGTCGATCTGCGGTTCGCGGCCGCGGAAGGCCTTGAAGGATTCGAGCGCCGGACGCGAGCCGCCCACCGACAGGATCTCGCGGTGGAAGCGCTTGCCCGTCTCGTCGAGGGCGCCGCCGCCGGCTTCGACCGCTTCTTCGAAGGCCGCATAGGCATCGGCCGACAGCACTTCCGCCCACTTGTAGCTATAGTACCCCGCTGCATAGCCGCCGGCAAAGATATGGCCGAAGCTGTGCTGGAAGCGGTTGAACGAAGGCGGAATCAGCACCGAGAACTTGCTGCGTACCTCGTCGACCAGGTCCTGCACCGTCTTCTGGCTGTTCGGATCGAAGTCGTAGTGCAGGTGCATGTCGATCAGCGAGAACTCGACCTGGCGCAGGGTCTGCATGCCGGACTGGAAGTTCTTCGCCGCCAGCATCTTCTCGTACAGCTCGCGCGGCAGCGGTTCGCCGGTCTTCACGTGCGCGGTCATGCCCTGCAGGACGTCCCACTCCCAGCAGAAGTTTTCCATGAACTGCGAAGGCAGCTCGACCGCATCCCATTCCACCCCCGAGATGCCGGACACGCTCAATTCGTCGACTTCGGTCAGCATGTGGTGCAGGCCGTGGCCGAATTCGTGGAACAGGGTCGTCACTTCGTCGTGGGTGAACAGCGAAGGCTGCATCTGGCCGTCCACTTCCGCCGGCGGCGTGAAGTTGCAGGTCAGGTAGGCGATCGGGGTCTGCACGATGCCGCCCGTGGTCAGGCGACGGCCGCGCGCGTCGTCCATCCAGGCGCCCTGGCCCTTGCCCTGGCGGGCATACAGGTCGAGGTAGAACTGGCCGATGAGCTGACCGTTCTTTTCGATGCGGAAGAAACGCACGTCCGGATGCCAGACCGGCGCCTCATCGGGCGCGATGCGCACGCCGAACAGCTTCGAGATCACGCCGAACAGGCCGGCCACGACCTTCGGCTCCGGGAAGTATTCCTTCACTTCCTGGGCCGAGAAGGCATAGCGCTTCTCGCGCAGCTTTTCGGAGGCATAGGTGGCATCCCAGGCCTGCATCTCTTCGATGCCCAGTTCGTCCTTCGCAAACGCGCGCAGCTCGGCCAGGTCCTTCTCGGCATACGGGCGGGCGCGGCGCGCCAGGTCTTCCAGGAACTCGATCACGCGCTCCGGGCTCTCGGCCATCTTCGGTTCGAGCGAGACGTCGGCGAAGCTGCGGAAATCGAGCAGCTTGGCTTCCTCGTCGCGCAGCTTCAGCAGCTGGGCGATGTTATTGGTGTTGTCCCACTTCTCGACTTCCGAGAACACCGCGCCCATTTCGGAGGCCTTGGTGGCGTTGGCACGGTAGATTTTTTCGCGCAGCTCGCGGTTGTCGGCAAACTGCAGCACCGGGAAATAGGAAGGGAAGTGCAGCGAGAACTGCCAACCCTGCTTGCCGTCGCGTTCCGCAGCGGCGCGGGCGGCGGCCTTGACGTCGTCCGGCAGGCCGGCCAGCTCGGCTTCGTTCTCGACCAGCAGTTTGAAATCGTTGGTCGCGTCCAGCACGTTTTCCGAGAAGCGGGTCGACAGCGCGGCCTGCTGCTCCTGGATCTCGGCGAAACGCTGTTTCTGCTTTTCCGGCAGCTCGGCGCCGCCCAGGCGGAAGTCGCGCAGGGCGTTCTCGACGATGCGCTTGCGCGCCGGGGCGAGTGTGGCGAATTCCGGGCTGCCATGCAGCTGCTTGTACTTGCCGAACAGCGCTTCGTTCTGGCCCAGCTCGGTCCAGAACTCGGTCACCTTCGGCTGGTTCTCGTTGTAGACGGCACGCAGTTCGGGCGTGTCCATCACGTGGTTCAGGTGGTTGACCACGCCCCAGGCACGGCCCAGGCGTTCGGTCGACTCCTCGAGCGGGACCACGAAATTATCCCAGCTGACCTTGTCGGCCGGGACTTCGAGTTGCTGGACCACCTGGCGAGCATCCGCGATCAGCTGTTCGATCGCCGGCGTCACGTGCTCGGGGCGGATCAGGTCGAAACGGGGCAGGCCCGTAAAGTCGAGGAGGGGATTGCTGGTATCGATGCTCATGGTGCTCCTTCTAAAGGTTCAGGCAATGCCCGGCTTCGGAATCATCCCGGCAGCCGGATCGACTGGTACTTGTTTCTTGGCAAGTCCACGTTCTGCGGACTCGAGGGTATTCATCAACAGCATGGTAATCGTCATCGGGCCGACACCGCCCGGCACCGGCGTAATGTGCGAGGCCACTTCGCTGACGCCATCGAAATCGACGTCGCCGCACAGCTTGCCTTCGTCATTGCGGTTCATGCCGACGTCGATCACGATCGCGCCCGGCTTGACCATGTCGGCGGTGACGGTGTTGCGGCGGCCGACGGCGGCGACGATCACATCGGCCTGGCGGGTGTGGTAGCCCAGGTCCGGGGTCGCGCTATGGCAGATGGTGACGGTGGCGTTGGCCTGCAAGAGCAGCAATGCCATCGGCTTGCCGACGGTGTTGGAACGGCCGACCACCACCGCGTGCTTGCCGCGCAGGTCGATGCCGGTGGTTTCGATCAGCTTCATGCAGCCGTAGGGCGTGCAGGGGCGGAAGCCCGGCAGGTTGGCGACCAGCTCGCCGGCCGACAGCACCGAGTAGCCATCGACGTCCTTGGTGGTGGCGATCGCCTCGATCACCTTCGACGGATCGATGTGCTTCGGCAGCGGCATCTGCACGAGGATGCCGTGGATGGCCGGGTCGACGTTCAGCGCGGCGATGCGTTCCAGCAGGGCGGCTTCCGAAAAATCGGCCTCGTACTTTTCCAGCACGGAGTGGAAGCCGGCTTCGCCGCAGGCTTTGACTTTGTTGCGCACATAGACGTGGCTGGCCGGATCGTCGCCGACGATGATCACGGCCAGACCGGGCTGGTGGCCCTGGGCGGTGAGTTCGGCGGCGCGGCGGGCGATGTCGGCGCGCAGTTGTTGGGAAAGTTTGACTCCGTCGATCAGTTGGGCGGGCATGGCAGGGCTCGAGGATGGACAAAAACGAAATTATAAGGGCAGCAGGGTATCGCGCGCCGCGATGAGCCGTTCGTTGTCATATTTGTCGACGTGCCTGAGTTTGACTTCAGGTTGCCGTTCTCAGCCGTAATTTCCGTTACGACGTCATTCCCGCGCAGGCGGGAATCCAAGTTTTTTGGTCCGCCACGAACTTGGGTTCCCGCCTCCGCGGGAACGACGTACGTACTGTGCATGCGCCGCGCATCAGCATTTACCATATTATGAAATCGTATATCGTATTTTGAAAAACAGGTGCGCCACTGGTAGAATCGACTGGCTTTAATTTAGGGATAGTCTTTTCGCCACCAAACGCCCATGAAGCATGGATTCGGGGATCGGGTGGGGCACCACACTCAAGGAGACGTAGCAATGTCAGCTCAACTCGACCAGTTGACCGCCCAAGCGGCCAACGACCCGGATACGCTCGAGACCAAGGAATGGCTCGACGCGCTCGAAGCAGTCATCGAATTCGAAGGCACCGATCGCGCGCACTACCTGCTGGAGCGCCTGGTCGACCTGGCCCGCCGCCGCGGCGCCCTCATGCCGTTCTCCAGCAATACCGCCTACGTCAACACCATCCCGGCGCACCTCGAAGAGCACTGCCCGGGCAACCTCGAATATGAAGAGCGCCTGCGCTCGTGGATGCGCTGGAACGCCATGGCGATGGTCGTCAAGGCCAACCGCGCCGACGGCGACCTGGGCGGCCACCTGTCGTCCTTCGCCTCGCTGGCCAACATGCTGGGCATCGGCTTCAACCACTTCTGGAAAGCGCCGAGCGAAAACCACGGCGGCGACCTGCTCTACATCCAGGGCCACTCCTCGCCAGGCGTGTATGCCCGCGCCTTCCTCGAAGGCCGCATCACCGAAGAACAGCTGCTGAACTTCCGTCGCGAAGTCGACGGCAAGGGCCTGTCTTCGTACCCGCACCCGAAACTGATGCCGAACTTCTGGCAGTTCCCGACCGTCTCGATGGGCCTGGGCCCGCTGATGGCGATCTACCAGGCGCGCTTCCTGAAGTACCTGAACGCGCGCGGCATCGCCGACACCGACAACCGCAAGGTCTGGGTCTTCTGCGGCGACGGCGAGATGGACGAGCCGGAATCGATGGGCGCGATCGGCATGGCCGCGCGCGAGAAGCTCGACAACCTGGTCATGGTCGTCAACTGCAACCTGCAGCGCCTGGACGGTCCGGTGCGCGGCAACGGCAAGATCATCCAGGAACTGGAAGCGGACTTCCGCGGCGCCGGCTGGAACGTCGTCAAGGTCATCTGGGGCCCGGGTTGGGACACCCTGCTGGCCAAGGACAAGGACGGCATCCTGCAGCGCGTGATGATGGAAACCGTCGACGGCGAATACCAGAACTACAAGGCCAAGGACGGCGCCTACGTGCGCAAGCACTTCTTCGGCAAGCACCCCGAGCTGCTGAAGATGGTTGCCAACATGACCGACGACGACATCTGGCGCCTGACCCGCGGCGGCCACGATCCGCACAAGATCTACGCCGCCTTCAAGAATGCCCAGGAAAACAAGGGCTCGCCGACCGTCCTGCTGGTCAAGACCGTCAAGGGCTTCGGCATGGGCAAGTCGGGCGAGGCGCGCAACACCGCGCACCAGACCAAGAAGCTGGACGACGAAGCCATCCGCGAAATGCGCGACCGCTTCGCGATCCCGATCCCGGACGACAAGCTGGCCGAGATCCCGTTCTTCAAGCCGTCCGACGACGCGCCCGAGATCAAGTACCTGCACGAGCGCCGCGCGGCCCTCGGCGGCTACCTGCCGTCGCGTCGTGAACAGGCCGACGAAAAGCTGCCGGTGCCGGCCCTGGAAACCTTCAAGGCCGTGCTCGATCCGACCGCCCCGGGCCGCGAGATCTCGACCACCCAGGCCTATGTGCGCGTGATCACCACGCTGCTGAAGGATAAGGAGATCGGCCAGCGCATCGTGCCGATCCTGGTCGACGAATCGCGTACCTTCGGCATGGAAGGCCTGTTCCGCCAGATCGGTATCTTCAACCAGCAGGGTCAGTTGTACGAGCCGGTCGACAAGGACCAGGTGATGTACTACCGCGAAGATAAGGCTGGCCAGATCCTGCAAGAGGGTATCAACGAAGCGGGCGGCATGTGCTCGTGGATCGCCGCGGCGACGTCCTACTCGTCGAACAACCGCGTGATGATCCCGTTCTACACCTTCTACTCGATGTTCGGCATGCAGCGCGTCGGCGACCTGGTCTGGCTGGCAGGCGACATCCGCGCCCGCGGCTTCCTGATGGGCGGCACCGCCGGCCGCACCACGCTGAACGGCGAAGGCCTGCAGCACGAGGACGGCCACAGCCACATCATCGCGGCCACGGTCCCGAACTGCATTCCTTACGACCCGACCTACGGCCACGAAGTGGCGGTGATCATCCAGGACGGCCTGAAGCGCATGGTGGAGAAGCAGGAAGACGTCTTCTACTACATCACCATCATGAACGAGAACTACGAGCAGCCGGGCCTGAAGCCGGGTACCGAAGAGGGCATCCTCAAAGGTATGTACCTGCTGCAGGATGGCGACAAGAGCGCCGCCAACCGCGTCCAGCTGATGGGCTCGGGCACGATCCTGCGCGAGTCCGTGTTCGCCGCCGAACTGCTGAAGAACGACTGGAACGTGGCCGCCGATGTCTGGTCCTGCCCGTCGCTGACGCTGCTGGCCCGTGACGGCCAGGACGTCGACCGCTGGAACCTGGTGCACCCGCAGGAAGAAGCACGCCTGCCGTACGTGACCCAGCTGCTGAAGGACACCACCGGCCCGATCGTCGCGACCACCGACTACATGCGCCTGTTCGCCGAGCAGATCCGCGCCTACATCCCGAACGGCCGCACCTACAAGGTGCTGGGCACCGACGGTTTCGGCCGCTCGGATTCGCGCGTCAAGCTGCGCGAGTTCTTCGAGGTGAACCGCTACTACATCACGGTCGCCGCGCTGAAGTCCCTGGCCGAAGAAGGCAAGATCCCGGCATCGACCGTGGCCGAGGCCATCGCGAAGTACGGCATCGATCCGAACAAGCCGAATCCTGTGACCCAGTAATGCTCGAGAAGCCGTCATTCCCGCGCAGGTGGGAATCCAAGTTCGTGGCGGACCACGGAAACTTGGGTACCCGCCTGCGCGGGTACGACGGCTTTACGGCTAACTAATAAAAACGGAGCTACCCAACATGAGCATTGTGGAAGTCAAAGTCCCCGACATCGGCGACTTCAAGGAAGTGGAAGTGATCGAGCTGATGGTCAAGCCGGGCGACAGCATCAAGGTCGACCAGTCGCTGGTCACGGTGGAATCGGACAAGGCCAGCATGGAGATCCCGTCCAGCCATGCCGGCGTCGTCAAGGAAATCAAGGTCAAGGTCGGCGACAAGGTTGCCGAAGGTTCGGTCGTGCTGATGCTCGAAGAAGCTGCCGGTGCCGAGGCTGCGCCGGCCCCGGCCGCAGCCCCGGCTGCTGCGCCTGCCGCGGCCGCTCAGGCACCAGCCGCGGCACCGGCCGCACCGGCCGCACCGGCTGCATCGGGCGGCATCGTCGAAGTCACCGTGCCGGACATTGGCGATTTCAAGGAAGTCGAAGTCATCGAAGTGATGGTGAAGCCGGGCGACCAGATCAAGGTCGAACAGTCGCTGATCACGGTCGAATCGGACAAGGCGAGCATGGAGATCCCGTCCAGCCACGCCGGCACCGTCAAGGAAATCAAGGTCAAGGTAGGCGACAAGGTCGCCAAGGGTTCGCTGGTGCTGCTGGTCGAAACGACCGGCGCCGCCGCCGCAACGCCGGCGCCTGCAGCAGCCGCAGCGCCGGCTGCCGCCGCACCGGCGGCTGCTGCCAGCGCACCGGCAGCAGCACCGGCGCCGGCCGCCGCACCTGCCGCATCGTCCGCCGGGGCGCCGGCCGGCCCGGCCCCGAGCTTCGCCAACGCCCACGCTTCGCCGTCGGTGCGTAAATTCGCCCGCGAACTGGGCGTCGATCTCGGCAAGGTCAAGGGTTCCGGTCCGAAGGGCCGCATCACCCAGCAGGACGTGCAGGGCTTCGTCAAAGGCGTGATGACCGCAGCCCCGACCGCCGCACCGGCAGCCGCCGGCGGTGGTGGTGGCATGAATCTGCTGCCGTGGCCGTCGCTGGACTTCAGCAAGTTCGGCCCGACGGAAGTGCAGCCGCTCTCGCGCATCAAGAAGATCAGCGGTCCGAACCTGCACCGCAACTGGGTCATGATCCCGCACGTCACGCACTTCGAAGAAGCCGACGTGACCGACCTGGAAGCCTTCCGCGTCGACTCCAACGCCGCGTACGCGAAAGCCAAGTCGCCGGTCAAGCTGACCATGCTGGCCTTCGTGATCAAGGCGTCGGTCGCCGCGCTGAAGAAGTTCCCGGCGTTTAACGCCTCGCTGGACGAGCCGAACGGCGCGCTGATCCTCAAGCAGTACTACAACATCGGCTTCGCGGCGGACACCCCGAACGGCCTGGTGGTCCCGGTGATCAAGGACGCCGACAAGAAGTCGGTCTCGCAGATCGCCACCGAGATGGGCGAGCTGTCCGCGCAGGCGCGCGAAGGCAAACTGTCGCCGGCCAACATGCAGGGCGCGACCTTCACGATCTCGTCGCTGGGCGGCATCGGCGGCACCAACTTCACGCCGATCATCAACGCACCGGAAGTGGCCATCCTGGGCCTGTCCAAGTCGGCGATGAAGCCGGTGTGGGACGGCTCGACCTTCCAGCCGCGCCTGATGCAGCCGATCGCACTGTCGTACGACCACCGCGTGATCGACGGCGCCGGTGCGGCACGCTTCGCCGCCTACCTGGCCGACGTCCTGGCCGACCTGCGCAAGACGCTGCTGTAAGGAGCCGAGCATATGAGCACCGTTGAAGTCAAAGTACCCAACATCGGCGATTTCAAGGAAGTCGAAGTCA